>Ga0207830_100068_pt1 | contig 93766 bp, 87 predicted proteins | sample TtanPargueraPR_6_FD_187740 | JGI IMG/M metagenome (GOLD analysis project Ga0207830, IMG submission 187740) | Aerobic enrichment media microbial communities from Bioluminiscent Bay, La Parguera, Puerto Rico - Tt and E2 (3) (SPAdes) | ecosystem: Environmental > Aquatic > Marine > Unclassified ...
GCGGGAAAGTGGTCGGCGTGGCAGGATTCGAACCTGCGACCCCTTCGTCCCGAACGAAGTGCGCTACCAAGCTGCGCCACACGCCGATCAACGGCCGGTATTATACGCATTGGCGGCGGTTTTGCTACCCCTTCCCCGGGCTGGAATTCAAAAATTCTGTTGTGGATTGTCCGGATCGGTGGCTAGCAGAAGCCTCGCCCTGGCAGTGGTAAACCCGGTTGAATGGGCGTATAACAGCGGCGTGGATGTCGCCTTGCCTTGTAAGGCGTTGTGACTGGCCTGTGTCCGGACATCGGAGCCCCCTGCCCTGTGAACATTATCCCCATTGTTCAGATCCTCGGTTTTCTGCTCATCCTGCTCAGTTTCCTAATGACCCTTCCGGTTAACCTGCTGGTATTCGGTGATACGCCGGATTGGCTGGCGTTCGTGAAATCCTCGGTGGTCTGTTTCGGCATTGGTGCCGCGGCTCTGGCTTTGGCGGGGCGGCAGAAACACGCCTTGAGGCAACAACAAATGTTCATGCTGACGGTGTCGGCGTGGGTTGTGATTCCGCTGTTCTCCAGTTTGCCGCTGCTGCTGAGCGACATGAAGCTGAGCATGACCGATGCCTTCTTTGAAAGCATTTCCGGCGTGACCACCACCGGTTCCACCGTGCTCACCGGCCTGGATCATCTTCCGGACGACATTTTGCTCTGGCGTTCGATTATGCAATGGATGGGCGGTATCGGGATCATCGGTATGGCCGTTGCCATCCTGCCGTTTCTCCGGATTGGCGGTATGCGGCTGTTTGCCACCGAATCGTCCGAATGGAACGAGAAAGCGGTGCCCCGCACCAACCATCTGGCCCGCAGTCTGGTACTCATCTATCTGGGCTTGACGCTCGGTTGCGTGCTCACCTACTGGCTGCTGGGGATGAGTTTCTTTCAGGCACTGAATCACGCGTTGACCACGGTATCGACCGGCGGCTATTCCACTTCAGACAGCTCCATGGGGCAGTTTGATTCGCCGTCCATTCTCCTGGCGTCGACGGTATTCATGGCGATGGGCGCCATGCCGTTCTTTCTGTTTGTCCGGTTTATTCACGGGCAGCGCCAGCCCCTGATTCGGGATCAGCAGGTGCGTTTCTTCCTCCGGTTCCTGGTGATTGTCGCTGCGTTGCTGACCATTTACCGGGTTCTGAGGGAACCGGTAGATCCGTTTGAGACCTTTGTTTCAGCGCTGTTCAATGTTACGTCGGTGGTGACCACCACGGGCTATGCTTCTACCGACTATTCCTTGTGGGGCCCGTTTGCGGTGGTGGTGTTTCTGTTCATCACCTTTGTCGGCGGCTGTTCCGGGTCCACGTCCGGTGGCATGAAAATCTTCCGGTTTCAGCTGTCCATGCTGTTGCTCAGGGAGCAGGTACGTCGTTTGCTGCACCCTCACGCGGTGTTTGCCCGCAACTACAACGGGCGGGTGATTGGTGACGATATCGTGGCCTCCAGTGTCGCCTTCTCTTTCATCTTTCTGGCGACGCTGGCGCTGGTGACGGCGATTCTGGGTGCATTGGGACTGGATCTGGTGACCAGCCTTTCCGGAGCGGCTACGGCTTTGACGAATGTCGGGCCAGGACTGGGCGATACAATCGGTCCTGCAGGCAATTTCCAGACGTTGCCGGATGCGGCCAAATGGGTCCTGATGGGCGCCATGATTCTGGGCCGGTTGGAACTGTTGAGTGTGTTTGTGATGTTGTCGCCGGACTTCTGGCGCAGCTGAGTGGAAAAGCAGGACAGGCAGGCCGCTGGTTTATCGTGAACCAGCGGCCTGTGTGTCTCAGCCTGCTGTGGGCAGCAGGGAGATGTCGGCAACCCGCAGGAACAGGTTGCGCAGGCGGTTCAGCAGTGCCAGACGATTGTTGCGCACGGCTTCGTCGTCTGCCATCACCATCACTTCATCAAAGAAGGTGTCGACCGGCTCACGCAGGCTGGCCAGCGACGTCAGCGCACTGGCGTAGTCACCCTGCTCGAACATCGGCAGTACTTTCTGTGCCTGCTCTTCCACCTTCGCGGCCAGGGTCTTCTCGGCAGCGTCCTGCAACAGTGTGTTGTCTACGGTCTCGCCGATGCTGTCACCACCCTGTTTGGTGAGGATGTTGGAAACCCGCTTGTTGGCGCCGGCCAGAGCCTGGGCTTCCGGCAGCTGGCGGAAGGCTTCCACGGCTTTTACGCGGCGATCGAAGTCCAGCGGGCGGGTTGGGCGGCGGGCGTGCACAGCCAGGTACACTTCGGCGCCGATGCCCTGCTCATCATAGTGGGCACGGAAACGCTCCAGCATGTAGTCCACCACGGTGCTGGCGGTGTTCTTCTCGGTCAGCACGGTAAAGTTCTGTTCCGCCCACTCGCACACCGTCTGCAGGTCCAGCGGCAGTTCACGTTCGATGATGATGCGCAGCACACCGAGAGAAGCACGACGCAGGGCGAACGGGTCCCGGGTACCGGACGGCGGCTGGTTGATGCCGAACAGGCCGACCAGGGAATCGATGCGGTCGGCGATGGCCACGGCGCAGCCGGTCAGGGTGGTGGGCAGATCGTCGCCGGCAAAGCGCGGCATGTACTGCTCGTTCAGGGCCTTGGCGACATCGGCATGTTCGCCGTCGTTGGCAGCGTAGTACTGGCCCATGATGCCCTGCAGGTCGGTGAACTCCAGCACCATTTCGGTGACCAGGTCGGTCTTGGCCAGCATGGCAGCCCGCTCGGCCAGAGCCGGGTCGCTGTTGATGGCTTCGGCAATCTTTTTGGCCAGGGCTGCTACCCGTACAGATTTGTCGTAGATGCTGCCCAGCTTGTCCTGGAACACGATGGGCTTGAGTGCCTCGATGCGGTCTTCCAGCCTGGTCTTGCGGTCGGTGTCGTAGAAGAAGGCGGCGTCGGACAGGCGCGGGCGAATCACCTTCTCGTTACCGGAAATCACCTGGGCCGGGTCTTTACTCTCCAGGTTGGCCACGGTGATGAACAGTGGCAGCATCTTCCCGCCGGCATCCACCACGTGGAAGTACTTCTGATGTTCCTTCATGGAGGAGATCAGGGCTTCGGCGGGTACATCCAGGAAGCGCTCCTCGAAGCGCCCCATCAAGGGTACCGGCCATTCGTTCAGGGCCGTCACTTCGTCCAGCAGGTCTTCGTCGATCACGGCCTTGCCGCCGGCTTCTTTCTCCGCCAGCGTGGCCACGCCGGCGCGGATCTGCTCACGACGCTCGGCGAAGTCTGCCAGTACGTAGCCCTCCTGCTTGAGCACCACTTCGTAGTCGGCCGGGGTGGGCACAATCAGCTCTTTCGGGCAGTGGAACCGGTGGCCACGGGTCTTGTTGCCGGGCTTGAGGTTCATCACCGGTGCTTCAATCACCTTGTTGCCGTACAACAGAATCAGCCAGTGTACCGGGCGCACGAATTCGGTCTTCCAGGCACCCCAGCGCATACGCTTGGGAATGGGCAGGGCGGCCAGGGATTTCTCGACCAGATCCGGCATCAGTTCTACGGTGGGCTTGCCCTTCTCAACGGTACGGTACACCAGCCAGGCACCCTTGTCGGTCTCCATGGTGTCGAGCTGATCCGGGGTAATCCCGAGGGAGGTGGCGAAGCCGGTCAACGCCCGGGTCGGGTTACCGGAATCATCAAACGCTGCTTTCACGGCCGGGCCGCGCTTTTCGACCGATTTGTCCGGCTGGGCATCGGCCAGGTCCCGGATCCGTACCGCCAGACGACGGGGTGCTGCAAAGCTTTCCACCGCGCCAAAGGCCACGCCGGCTTCTTCCAGGCCTTTGACAATGCCCTGGGTGAAGGCGTCAGACAGTGGCTTGAGAGCTTTCGGAGGCAGCTCCTCGGTGCCCAGTTCGACCAGAAAATCCTGAGTTGCCATGATTATGCGTTCCCCTGTTCCTGCGGTGCCTTGTTGGCTTTCTTGCCCTTTTTACTGGCCTTGGCGTCGGCGGCTTCAGCGGCGGCCAGCACTTCCTTGCGGAGGTTTTCCGGGGCCAGCGGGAAGCCCAGCTTGCGACGGCTCTCGAAGTAGGCCTGGGCCACGGAGCGAGCCAGGGTACGTACACGCAGGATGAAACGCTGGCGCTCGGTCACGGAGATGGCGTGACGGGCGTCCAGCAGGTTGAATGTGTGGGAGGCCTTGAGCACCTGCTCATAGGCCGGCAGTGGCAGGCCGGCGTCGATCAGGCGGGCGCTTTCCCGCTCATAGACATCGAAGCTGTGGAACAGGAACTCGGTGTCGGCATGTTCGAAGTTGTAGGTGGACATCTCCACCTCTTGCTGATGGAACACATCGCCGTAGGTAACCACGCCATCCGGGCCATTGGTCCAGACCAGGTCATACACGCTGTCCACACCCTGCAGGTACATGGCGATACGCTCAAGGCCGTAGGTCAGCTCGCCGGTGACCGGATAGCATTCCAGGCCGCCTACCTGCTGGAAGTAAGTGAACTGGGTCACTTCCATACCGTTCAGCCAGATTTCCCAGCCCAGGCCCCAGGCGCCCAGGGTCGGCGATTCCCAGTTGTCTTCGACAAAGCGGATGTCGTGCACCAACGGGTCCAGGCCCAGGGCGCGCAGAGAATCCAGGTACAGCTCCTGAATGTTGTCCGGAGACGGCTTCAGAACCACCTGGAACTGGTAGTAGTGCTGCAGGCGGTTGGGGTTCTCGCCGTAACGGCCGTCGGTGGGGCGGCGGCTGGGCTGGACGTAGGCGGAGTTCCAGGTTTCCGGACCAATGGATCGCAGGAAGGTGGCCGGGTGGAAGGTACCGGCGCCCACTTCCATGTCCAGGGGCTGGAGAACCACGCAGCCGTGCTGCGCCCAGAAATTCTGCAATGCCAGGATCAGACCCTGGAAGGTCTTGATGTCCGGCGCGGAGTTGTTGGTTGCCTTGTCTGTCACGACGTTTGCCTGCTGGTCAGTCTGTGTGTGGGCCCCGGTTCCGGGGCACTCCGAAAATTTGAAAACGCGCATTATACGCTGGCCGGCGCCGCATTTCTAAGTGCCAGCCAGGGTGTTGTTTTGCCTGAGATCAATCAGAAGAACGTGAGGCCCACCTGGAACAGTTTCTCGACGTCCCGGATGCGTGATTTGTCCACCAGGAACAGGATCACGTGGTCGTCTGGTTGCACCCGCAGGTGGTCATGGGCGATGAGCACTTCGTTGTGCCGGACAATGGCACCAATGGTCGTTCCGGATGGCAGATTGATTTCGTCCAGGCGCTTGCCAACCACCTTGGAGGAACGGTGGTCGCCGTGGGCGATGGCCTCAATGGCTTCGGCCGCGCCCCGGCGCAGGGCGTGCACGTTCACCACGTCACCCCGGCGCACGTGGGTAAGCAGGCTGCCGATGGTGGTCTGCTGGGGTGAGATGGCCACGTCGATATCGCCGCCCTGGATCAGATCCACGTAATCCGGATTGTTGATCAGGGTCAGGACCTTGCGGGCACCCAGTCGTTTGGCCAGCAACGAGGCCATGATGTTGGCTTCGTCGTCGTTGGTGACGGCGCAGAACACATCGGTATTTTCGATGTTCTCTTCCAGCAGGATGTCCTTGTTGGCCGCGTTACCTTCCAGTACCACGGTCTTGCGCAGGCGCTCGGACAGCATCACGCAGCGTTCATGGTCCCGTTCCAGGAGTTTCACCTGGTAGCGGTCTTCCAGGGTGTTGGCCAGCCGGTAGCCGATGTTGCCACCGCCGCAGATAAAGATGCGTTTGTAGGGCTTCTCCAGCGGTTGCAGTTCACTCATCACCGAACGGATATGGTCGGCAGCGGCGATGAAGAACACTTCGTCGCCGTCTTCAATCACGGTATCGCCCTGGGGCATGATGGCCCGGTCCTTGCGGAAAATCGCCGCCACCCGGGTATCGATCTTGGGCATGTGGGTGCGCAGGTAGGACAGTTCGTGCCCCACCAGCGGGCCGCCCTCGGTGGCGCGAATGGCGACCAGTCGGGTCAGGCCCTTGGAGAACTCCAGTACCTGCAGAGCACCGGGGTATTCAATCAGCCGGGTAATGTGCTGGGTCACCAGATGTTCCGGACTGATCAGAACGTCCAGGGGGAAGCCTCTCAGGCTGTCCAGGTCCTTGACCGTATCCCGGTTGTAGAACAGTTCCGGCTTGGCCAGATAGGCGCCGGCCCGCACCCGGCAGATGGTAGTGGGGGTCTTGTACAGCAGCTTGGAGACCTGGCACGCCACCATGTTGGTTTCATCGCTGTTTGTTACCGCGATGATCATGTCGGCATCTTCGGCACCGGCCTGTCGCAATACCGTGGGATAGGAGGCGCGGCCATGCATGGTGCGGATATCGAGCCGGTCCTGCAGTTCACGAAGGCGGGCGCTGTCGTTGTCCACCACGGTGATGTCGTTGGCTTCGTTTGCCAGGTTTTCCGCCAGGGTGCCGCCGACCTGGCCGGCGCCGAGAATCAGGATTTTCATGGTTCAGGTTTCTCCAGCACGGCGTAGAAAAAGCCGTCATGGCTGTCCGGGTCTGGGAACAGCTGACGCCCGGTGTTCATGTCCCGGCCCCAGTCTGCCTCGATACACTTCAGCGTTGCCTGATTCTGCTGCTTCAGGAATCGCTGGATTATACGGTGGTTCTCCTGTGGAAACACCGAACAGGTGGCATACACCAGTCGCCCACCGGGCTTCAGGATAGACCACATGGCCTCCAGCAGGCCAAGCTGGATACTGGCCAGCGGCACAATATCGGATTCCCGGCGCAGCAGTTTGATGTCCGGGTGCCGGCGAATCACGCCGGTAGCGCTGCAGGGAACGTCCAGCAGGATGCGGTCGAAGGGCGTGCCGTCCCACCAGCTGTCGATATCGGCGGCATCGGCCTGGGTCAGGGTGGCCTGCAGGTCGAGCCGGTCCAGGTTTTCCTGGACCCGGGGCAGGCGCTCGGCGGATTCGTCGATGGCCACCACTTCGTCCAGTGCGCCACAGGCTTCAAGGATGGCGCAGGTCTTGCCGCCCGGCGCGGCGCAGGCATCCAGTACCCTCTGGCCTGGCTGCAGATCCATCAAAGTCGTACACAATTGGGCGGCTTCGTCCTGAACACTGACCGCGCCGTCCTCGAACCAGGGCAGTCGGTCCACCGGCACCGGCCGTTGGAGCTGGATGCCGCTGGGGGCAAAGCGCGTGGCGCGGGCCTCAATGCCGGCTTCCGACAACAGGTTCAGGTACTCGTCGCGTTTGAAGCGCAGGGCATTGACCCGCAGGGTCATGGGTGCCTGCTGGTTGTTGGCTTCAAGGATGGCCTGCCAATCGTCCGGCCAGTTGTGGCGAAGCTTCTCCACCATCCACACCGGATGACTGAAGCGGCCACTATCGTCTTTCGGCGCTGGCGCCCCTTCCCGTTCGGCGGCCCGCAGCACTCCGTTGACCAGACCGGTCAGGTGGGGCTTGTCCAGTGCCCGGCAAGCCTCCACGGTTTCGTTCAGTACCGCGTAGGTGGCCTGTTCGCTGTAACGTAACTGAAACAGGGCCGCCAGCATCAGGTGGTGAATGATCCGGTCCGGCTTGCGCAGGGGCTTTTTCAGGCGCTGGTTCAGCTCGCTCTCAAGCCGGTGAAACCAGCGGCAGGCACCGTAACAGATAGCTTGCAGTTGTGGCCGTTGTTCCGGGGGTAACTGGTTCAGGGCGGGTGGCAGGCATTGGGATAACGACTGGCCCTGTTCCACCGCCAGCAATACGTTGGCGGCAATGGCGCGGAATGGCAGGGGCTGGTAAGCCATGGTCAGTTCAGCTCCTGGCCGGGCAGCAGCACCTGCTTGCCACCATTGATCAGGTCATTGATGCTCTGGGCCTTGCTGCCTGGTAACTGCACGGAGGTGATTCTGAGCGTGCCGGTGCCGCAGGCAACGTCTACACCGTCCCGCCCCCGGGCAATCACGGTGCCGGGACCCTTGTCGCTGCCCTGCTTCAGGGCGCTGGCCTGATGAATACGGATACGTTGCTCGCCGAGATCGGTAAAGGTACCGGGCCAGGGGTTGAACGCGCGAATCCGTCGTTCGATCTCCTGCGCGCTTCGGCTCCAGTCGATGTGGCCTTCTTCCTTCGACAGCTTATGGGCGTAGTTGGCCTCTGCCTCATTCTGGACTTCGCCGGTCAAAGTGCCCTTGGCCAGCCGCTCCATGGCTTGCACAATAGCCTTGCCGCCCATCTCGGCCAGCCGGTCATGCAGGCTGCCGCCGGTATCGTCGGCACTGATGGGGGTGTCCAGTTTCAGCAACATGTCGCCGGTATCCAGGCCCTCGTCCATCTGCATGATGGTGATGCCGGTTTCGGCATCGCCGGCGGCAATCGCCCGCTGGATAGGGGCGGCGCCACGCCATCGCGGCAGCAGGGAGGCGTGAATGTTCAGGCAGCCATGGGTTGGTATGTTCAGCACTGCCTTGGGCAGAATCAGGCCATAGGCAGCCACGATCATCACAGCCGGTTGCAGTGACGCCAGTTCCTGTTGGGCCTCTTCTGGCTTCAGACTGACCGGCTGATACACGGGAATACCAGTATCCAGTGCGACCTGCTTGACCGGGCTGGGCATCAGTTTGCGGCCGCGGCCGGCGGGGCGATCGGGCTGAGTGTAAACGCCGACGATGTCGTAACCGGCGTTCAGCAGGGTTTTCAGGGCGGTGGCGGCGAAATCCGGCGTGCCGGCAAACACAATGCGCACGTTGGTTGCTTCTCTGTGTCGTTGATACGAAAAAACCGGGTCGTAACCCGGTCCTGAATTCGGTCTATGCTGGCAGCGCCTCAGGCGCTCTGCTTGTGCAGCTTTTCCAGCTTCTTGCGAATGCGATTACGTTTGAGCTGGCTCAGGTAATCGACAAACAGCTTGCCATTCAGGTGGTCCATTTCATGCTGGATGCAAACTGCCAGCAGGCCTTCAGCCTCCAGGACAAACTCCTTGCCGTCGCGATCCTTGGCGGTAATCCGGCAGTGCTCGATGCGCTTCACATCTTCATAGAACCCCGGTACCGACAGGCAGCCTTCCTGCATGGCTTCGAGCTCGCCATCCAGCACTTCCACTTTCGGGTTGATGAACACCCGCGGCTCGGTTTTATCTTCGGACAGATCCATTACGATGATCTGCTTGTGCACATCCACCTGGGTCGCGGCCAGGCCAATGCCGCGGGCATCGTACATGGTCTCGAACATGTCGTCGATCAGCGTACGGATGTCATCGGTCACTTCCTCCACCGGCTTGGCGATGGTGCGAAGTCGTGGGTCCGGATACTCAAGAATTTCTCGAATCATAATGCTCTTGCTTCTGGCCTGTGTGTATCGGGCAATCTCTAATGTCAGCCTGTTTGACGGGCTGCCGAGCGCAGAATTTTACCATTTGTAACGCTGTGAAACCGATTGCCGAAATGCGACAGCGTACTGCGCAAATTTTCTTGGTCTGCCTATGATGAATCCAGAGATTCCGACAGTATGAACCGTTAATGCTGGCAGAGTTCCCGGGTTCAAGGTAATAACATCCGCCTGACGGTGCCTATTATCCAATAATTCGCCGATTGAGTACAAACTGATCAGTTAATAGTTAAAATCTTTCACGAATGCGCTTCGATGGCTGCAGAAATCACTCGAAGAACAAAAGATAACATCACAAATTCCGGGACTTCTTCTATAGTAACGGGAATAACAACGTAATATGCTGCGGGGATTCTGCGGCGACATTACCGAACGCAAAGATTCAAGGCACGCGATCAAGGACATAAACAATGAGGAAACTGTTGTACGCTCTGGCAGCCTCTGCGCTGCTGTTTACCTCCTGGGCCCAGGCACAGCCGGAGCTGAGGTCTGATCATCCTGAGCGTTACACTGTCGTCAAAGGGGATACCCTCTGGGACATTTCAGCGCGATTCCTGAACAACCCGTGGTACTGGCCGGAAATCTGGCACGTGAACCCGCAGGTTGCCAACCCCCACCTGATCTATCCCGGTGACCGCCTGGCACTGGTGTACATCGATGGCAAGCCCCGGATTACCAAGGTCGCGACCAGCGATGTGGTGAAGCTCTCGCCCCAGGTTCGTTCCGAGGCCATCGACACACCAATACCGGCCATCCCCCTGGATGCCATCGCCAGTTTCCTGACCGAAACCCGTATTGTCAGCCCGGAGGAAATCAACGGTGCGCCCTATGTGCTTGAGGGTGAGGACGGCCGCATCATCACCGGCGCCGGTGACCGTATTTACGCTCGCGGCGAGAAGCCGGCCGATCGCGTGGGTATTTTCCGTCGCAGTAAGGAATTTGTGGATCCGGACACTGGCGAGTTCCTTGGCCTGGAAGCCCGGAGCATTGCCCGCGGCAACGTTAATGCCGAAAACGGTGATGTGCTGACTGTAGGCATTACCAAATCCAGTGAGGAAGTGCGTATTGGCGACCGGCTACTGGTGAATGAAGATCGCCGGCTGACCACCAGCTTCGTGCCCAGCTCGCCGGATAGTGAGATCGAAGGCAAGATGATTTCTGTCGATGGCGGTGTCAGCCAGATCGGTCAGTACGATGTGGTCGCCATTAACCGTGGTGAGCGCGAAGGCCTGGCGGCCGGTAATGTGCTGGCGGTGCTAAAGGCGGGCAACATGGTTCGTGACCCGGTCACCGGCGAAACCATTGAATTGCCGTCTGAGCGGGCTGGCCTGCTGATGGTGTTCCAGGCCTATGAGAAAATGAGCTACGGTCTGGTGCTGCAGGCAACGCGGCCCCTCTCGGTGGGTGACAAGGTCACCAATCCCTGAGGCCGCGCGTTTGATGAGTTGAAGGAATAAGACATGGCCGGGCCGGAATGCCCGGCCATTGTTGTTTTCAAGGAAGAGAAAATGTCAGATCAGGAATTTCTGCAAACACCGGCAGGCCAGTGGCTGCTGCTGTCACTGCTGCCCCGGTTCGGAATCCCCCTCAGGGAGCGGATTCTGGGTTCTGTTGATACGCTCACCGATATCCTGCCCCTGAATGCTGCCACGCTTCGCGCCATGGGGCTTGGCGGCGATGCCGTGGAGGCGATTGTCGCCTGGCAGGCGGGTGATCTCAGCCAGGGCGTCATTGCCCGGGCACTGGATATCTATCGCCAATGTCGGGAACGGGGTATTGGCGTGCTCGGACAGGGCCAGGCGCCCTACCCGGAATGCCTGCGCCATATCCACAATGCCCCTCTGGTGCTCTATACGCTGGGTAATGTTGAGTTATTGCAACGGGACCAACTGGGCGTGGTCGGCAGTCGCAACGCCACCCGGGCGGGGCTGGACCATGCCCGCCAGTTTTCTGCCGAACTCAGCCGGCGAGGGCTGCTGATCACCAGTGGTCTGGCCCTGGGAATAGATGGTGCAGCCCACGCCGGCGCCCTGGATGCTGGCTATCCGACACTGGCGGTGGTGGGTTGTGGTCTCGACCGGTTGTATCCGGCCCAACATCGTAACCTGGCTCACCGCATCATTGAGAACGGTTTGATTGTTTCTGAGTACCCGCCGGGCACCCAGGCCAGGGCCGCCTATTTCCCCCAGCGTAACCGCATTATCAGTGGCCTCGCCCGGGGCGTGCTGGTGGTGGAGGCCAGCCTCCGGAGCGGTTCACTGATTACCGCTCGAACCGCCCTCGAGCAGGGGCGGGAGGTGTTTGCCATTCCCGGTTCGGTGCACAGCCCGGTGGCCCGGGGCTGTCACCAACTGATTCGCCAGGGCGCCCGGCTGGTGGAGACCGCCAACGACGTGATGGAGGAACTGGGTACCTGGTGGTCCATGCAGGCGCAGCCCGCAGAACCGGAAGCAACGGAGAATTCGTCAGACCTGTCGTTTCTGGACAGCCGGGAAATCGCGGTATTCGAGGCTTTGGGGTATGATCCGCAGTCTACCGATGCACTAAGCCTTGCCACGGGTTTGCCCGCGGATCAGTTGCTGCAGTCGCTACTGATCCTGGAGCTTGAGGGCCTCGCCCATGCCTGCCCGGGTGGTTATCAGCGCACCGGTCGGGACCTTGTTCATTGTTCTGCATGAGGGCGCCGATATCTGATGGCGAATACATCTTCTCCGAGTTTTCTTCAACTGGCTCTTGCCCGCCAGACGGTACTGGCAGGCGGAGTAATCGCCTATCCCACGGAAGCGGTGTGGGGACTGGGGTGCGATCCCTGGAACCGGGAGGCGGTCGAATACATCCTTGAGCTCAAGCGGCGACCCATGGAGAAGGGCGTGATACTGGTGGCAGCCTCGGTTGAACAGGTGCGTTTTCTGCTGGATCCGTTGCCCGACGCCGTTCAGAGCGAGGCTCTGCGCCACTGGCCAGGGCCGGTCACCTGTCTGTTGCCGGACGTAAACCAGCAGGTGCCGGAGTGGGTCCGCGGCAAACACAGTTCCATCGCCGTTCGGGTCAGTGATCATCCGGTGGTGCGGGCCTTGTGTGAGGCGACGGGTATGCCGCTGGTCAGTACCTCATGCAATCCGGCGGGGCGTCAGCCAGCCCGTGCCATCTGGCAGGTGCGGCGCTATTTCGGCGACCGCATAGATCGTATTGTCCCCGGTGCGCTGGGCGGCAATCGCAAGCCCAGTCGCATTATTGATATTGTTACCGGTCAACAGTTTCGCTAGGAGAATTCATGTCACAGCAGCCGGATATCCAGGCCGTCAAGGACTACCTCATCGGTCTTCAGGAGCGCATTTGTCAGCGGCTGGAAGCGGTCGATGGCCAGGCATCGTTTATCCGTGACAGTTGGCAGCGGCCGGAAGGCGGTGGCGGTATCAGCCGCGTACTGGCCGACGGTGGTGTTATCGAGAAGGGCGGCGTTAACTTTTCCCACGTGATGGGCGAGACCATGCCAGCGTCTGCCACGGCTCACCGCCCTCACCTGGCGGGCGCACCCTGGCAGGCCATGGGGGTGTCGCTGGTGATTCATCCGAACAATCCATACGTGCCCACCTCTCATGCCAACGTGCGCTTTTTCATCGCTACGCCGGAGGACAGCGCTCCGGTGTACTGGTTCGGTGGTGGCTATGATCTCACGCCCTATTACGGATTTGAGGAAGACTGCGTGCACTGGCACCGCACCGCAAAGGCAGCCTGCCAGCCATTCGGTGACTCCGTCTATGCGGACTACAAGCGCTGGTGCGACGACTATTTCTACCTCAAACACCGGCAGGAGCCACGGGGCGTCGGCGGGCTGTTCTTCGATGACTACAACACCGGTGATTTCGACCGTGACTTTGCCTTTATGCAGGCCGTGGGCGACAGTTACATTGAGGCCTACGAGCCGATTGTGCGCCGGCGTATGGATCAGCCCTGGGGGGAACGGGAGCGGGAATTCCAGCTCTACCGCCGGGGCCGCTATGTCGAGTTTAACCTGGTGTACGACCGGGGCACGCTGTTTGGACTGCAGTCGGGCGGCCGGACCGAGTCTATCCTGATGTCCCTGCCCCCGTTGGTGCGCTGGGATTACGACCGCCGTCCGGAGCCAGGCACTGAGGAAGCCCGGCTGACCGAGTATTTTCTGACCGGCCGTGACTGGTTGGAGGAACGTAATGACTAACGATCTGTACGCCGTGGTGGGCAACCCCATCAGCCACAGCAAATCACCCCGTATCCACAGCCTGTTTGCCCAACAGACCGGTGAGGCTGTGGAATACACTGCGATTCAGGCGCCGCTGGAGGATTTCGCCGGCACCGTTCATCACTTCTTTGACCACGGCGGCAAGGGTCTGAACATTACGGTGCCGTTCAAGGAACAGGCCTGGACCCTGGCCGAGCACCGGACTCACCGGGCCGAGCTGGCAGGTGCCGCCAATACTCTCTATCTGGATCAAGAAGACCAGCTGGTGGCCGATAACACAGATGGTGTGGGTATTGTTCGCGACCTCCGGGACAACCATGGCGTGCTTCTGAAGGGCGCGCGTGTGCTGGTGCTGGGCGCTGGTGGTGCGGTGCGCGGTGTGCTCGGGCCTCTGCTGGACGAGCAGCCCGCCAGTGTGGTTGTGGCCAATCGTACTGTCGCCAGAGCCGAAGCGCTGGCCCGGCTGTTCGGCCGGGAACACAGTGGCATTGAACTCTCGGCCTGTGGTTTTGAGCAGGTCGAAGGACCGTTTGATCTGGTGATCAACGGCACCAGCGCCAGCCTGAAGGGCGACTTGCCAGCCATTACGGCAGATGTGATCGGCGCAGATACCGTGGTCTACGACATGATGTATTCTCTGCAGACCACCACGTTTAACCAGTGGGCCCTGGATCATGGCGCCGTGCGCGTGTTTGACGGTCTGGGCATGTTGGTGGAACAGGCTGCCGAAGCCTTTTTTGTGTGGCGGGGCGTTCGCCCGGAAACCTCGGCCGTCATCGAGGAACTGAGAACAGACTGAGGCAGGCGATGCAGCCGAGCCGTCGATAAGGGTCAGTTATGGATATTCTTACGCTTGTCGGGTTGCTAGCCGGAACCCTGATTGTGTTGCTCGCCATGTTGGCGAATGCAACCGTGCTTACCTTTCTGAACCTGCCAGGCCTGGCCATCGTACTCGGTGGGACGTTTGCCGTTACCCTGATCAAATTCCGCATGCCCTCCGTGCTGAGTGCTTTCCGGCTGGCATTCCGCGCGGCCTTTACGGACAAGCTGGCGCGCCCGGCGGAACTGATTCGGGAAGTGGGCGTACTGGCCCGGGTGGTTCGCAAGGAGGGCATTCTGGGTCTGGAGAACCATGACACCAAGGACGAGTTCCTGCAGAAAGCCATCAACCTCTGTGTCGATGGCCACCCGCCGGAACTGGTGGAAGAGGCCCTATTGCAGGATAGCCAGCAGACCGCCGAACGCTACGAAGTGGCGGAACGGGTGTTCCGCGGCATTGGCGAATCGGCACCGGCCATCGGCATGCTCGGTACCCTGGTGGGGCTGGTGCAAATGCTCAATACCCTTGATGATCCTTCCTCTATTGGTCCGGCCATGGCCATTGCTCTGCTGACCACCCTGTACGGCGCATTCATTGCCCAGCTGATGGCGTTACCCCTGGCCGACAAGTTGCAGCTGAAGGCGGAAGACGATGCCCGTAACCAGATGCTGATCATTACCTCCATCAAGAGCATCATGCGCGGTGAAAACCCCAGGGTTATGACCGAACTGCTGTCTTCCTACGTGTCTCCGGAACACCGCACCAACCTCGAACCCGAGCGGGAGGCCTGAGGTTTGCAACCGGCACGGCCACTGAAAAAGAACCGGGGCAAGAAAGGCACCCCGGACTGGATCGTGACGTTTGCCGATCTGGCCACATTGCTGCTGACGTTTTTTATTCTGCTGCTGTCCTTCGCCGAAATGGATGTGGAAAAGTACCGGGCCATGGCCAACTCCATGTCGCTGGCCTTTGGCTCCAGCAACGTGGTGGCGGAGGACGTGGGTGGCTCCCCTATTACCCTGGTTGAATCGGATACCGTCTCGCTGCCCGAACCGTCGGAGTCGTTGCAACAACAACCTGAGTTTATTGATGAGCGTACCGAGCGCTCGGAAACCCGGCAGATACCCGGCGGTGTGCTGGACCTGGCCGGGCGTCTGGTTCGGGAACTGGAAGAGGAAGTGGCTTCCGAAACCCTGCATGTGAACTACGACGAGGATCAGGTGGTTATCCGGTTCTCGGAGGAAGCGACCTTCCGCTCTGGCGACGCCACCATCAAGCCGGAAATGATCCCGATCATCGAGCGTGTGGTGAGCGTCCTGTCCGCCTGTAGCGGGGATGTGGTGGTTTCCGGGCATTCCGACGATCGACCGATTTCCAGCAGTCAGTACCGCTCAAACTGGGACCTGTCTGCTGCCCGGGCGGTCTCGGTGGTGCATGAACTGGTACTCAACCGGGATATCCCCGCCGAGCGGGTCGTTGCCGCGGGCCGTGCCGAGACCCGGCCACTGGCCCCCAACACCAGCCCGGAAAACCGCGCTATCAATCGCCGGGTGGAAATCGCCATCCGTAACCCCGAATGCAGTGATGAAGTGCCCACCGCAGACCTGCCGGTGGAAATCCTGCCCTGAGCCGCCGGTATCTCCGCTCTCCTTATGCTCGCAGCGCAGATACTCATAGTGGATTCATATAACCTCTGCCCATTCAAAGCCTTATACTGTGCGCCCTGAATTGCACACAGCAGGAGATGCCAGCATGAGCGGACCGGACAAACCGAAAGTCATTGGTGAGGAATGGAGTGACGAGCGGGTAAAGAGCTATCTCGACCTGACCCCCTGGGACCGAAGCACCAATGCCGATTATTTCGTGCTGAGTCGGGCTTATGAATCTATGCGGGCCGAAGACTTCGAGCGCTTTATCAGCTTCTTTGTTGAAGCCGGTCGTGACCTGAATGCTGAAGACGAACACGGAGCAACCATTCTGGATCGGGTTGCTCTTCACCGGCGTAGTGCAGAGTATGCCCGCGTCCTGGAAAACGCCGGCGCACAAAAAAAGGCAGCGGCCGGGAATTGATTCCCGGCAAGGCTGCCTTGCAGGCTCGAAGGCGAGGGCTTACTTTACCTCGACTTCGATGGCCTTCGGTTCTTTGGGTTCGGCCTTCTGGATGCTCAGTGTCAGCAGGCCGTCCTTGAAATTGGCCTTCACACTGTTCTCATCCACGTTGTCCGGCAAGGTGAACCGGCGCATAAAGCTGCCGTAGAACCGTTCAATGCGGTGCAGCTTCTTGTCCTTGGTTTCCTCTTCGCTCTTGCGCTCGCCCTGAATGGTAAGTACGCCGTCGTGCACGGTCACCTTCACGTCGTCTTTGCTCATACCCGGCAGCTCGGCTTCCACCATGAAGGCCTCCGGGGTCTCCTTGATATCCACCGCCGGGGCCCAGTCACTGCGGCTGAACAGATCCTTACCTTCCCGTTCTCCGTTGGTGCGGGCCAGGCCGAACATCCGGTTGTAGCGGTTCATCATGTCTTCGAACTCACTGATCGGATTCCAGCGTGTAATGTTGCTCATGGGAACTCCTCCTATAACGATGTCGAATCTGAGATGGTCATCAGCTTCGCTCGCGGAACAGCTCCAACCCGGTGGCGCCCCCGGATGGACTCCGTGAACTTCTGCTATTCTCGAAAGTAGGTGCAGGCGGGTATTTTTCAAGGTGCCCCTGATCAGAATTTGATCTGAATCAGGGGCGGTTGGTCAGGGCTTATTCGGCAGGGTTCAGGTATTCGTCTTTCAGTTTGACGTAGTTGGCGGCTGTGTACTTGAAGAACGTTTTTTCCTTGTCGCTCAGGGCCCGGGCCTGCTTGCACGGGGAGCCCACGTACAGGTAGCCGGATTCCAGGCGTTTGCCTGGCGGTACCAGGGTGCCGGCGCCGATAATGACTTCATTTTCCACAACGGCGCCGTCCATCACGGTACAGCCCATGCCGACCAGAACCCGGCTGCCGATGGTGCAGCCATGCAGCAGGGCTTTGTGGCCAACGGTCACGTCGTCGCCCAGGATCAGCGGCCAACCGCCGGGGTTGTAGTCGCTGGCGTGGGTGATGTGCAGCACCGAGCCGTCCTGGATGCTGCAACGGTCGCCGATGCGGATCTTGTGCATATCGCCTCGGATTACGGTCATGGGCCAGACAGAGCAATCCTCCCCCATTTGTACATCTCCGATGACCACGGCGCTGTCGTCTACCCAGGTGCGTTCGCCAAATTGTGGTGTGATACCCTTGTGAGTTCGTACATTCGCCATTACATATACCTCAATGCTGTCCAAGTGCGGTGCAAGGTGCCGGTGGGGGATGGCTTTCAGAAACACGCTCCTTCGGCACATCCCTGTGACGCTTGAGTTCCGCCATCCCTGGCTCCACACAGTTTCTGAAAGCCATCCCCCACCGGCACCCCGTAAGTTGGTGCAAGCTATCTCATAAACGAACAGCTGAGAAGGGGACCTATGAATAACCCGCTACTGACTGACGATCTGTTGCCGAAGTTCGGCCATATCCGTACCGAGCACATGGAAACGGCCATAGACCAGATTCTCAGCGAGAACCGGATGAAGATCCAGACGCTGGCCCAGCAGGAGGATCCCAGTTGGGAAACCCTGGCTCAGCCCATGCAGGAGCTGGAAAACAAGCTAAGCAATGCCTGGTCGGTGATCTCCCACCTGAACGGTGTCATGAACAACGATGACCTGCGCAAAGTGTACAAGAACTGCCTGGAAAAACTGACTGAATACAGTACCGACGTCAGCCAGAACAGTGCCTTGTGTGAGGCCTATAAAAAACTGGCCGCCCGCGATGATTTCCACAATCTGAGCGAATCCCAGCGCAAGTCCATCGACAACATCCTGCGGGATTTCCGGCTCGGTGGTGTGGATCTGCCCGAGGACAAGAAAAAGCGTTACGCGGAACTGTCCCGGGAGCTGGCGGAACTGTCCAACAAGTTCAGCGATAACGTGCTGGACGCCACTCAGCACTGGTGCAAACACATCACCGATGTGGACGAGCTGTCCGGTCTGCCGGAAACGGCCATTGAAGGCGCCAGGCAGGCGGCCCGGCAGAAGGAGCTGGACGGTTATGTGATTACCCTGGATTTCCCCAGTTTCTATCCGGTGATGACCTACGGCGACAACCGCAGCCTGCGCCGGGAAGTGTACGAGGCGTTTGTGACCCGGGCATCGGATCAGGGCCCGGATGCGGCTAAGTGGGACAATACCCCGGTGATGGCTGAGATTCTCAAGCGTCGCCATGCCCTCGCCCAGTTGCTCGGATTCGACAACTACGCCGAGCGTTCGCTGGCCACCAAGATGGCCCGCAGTGTCGATGAGGTGATGGAGTTCCTGAATCAGTTGGCGGCCAAATCCAAGCCCCAGGCGGAGAAAGAGTTCGCCGAGCTGAAGGCGTTCGTGAAAGACGAATACGGCGTCGAGGATCTTCAGGCCTGGGACGTCGGCTATTACAGCGAGAAGCTGCGCCAGAAGCGTTACGACATTTCCCCGGAAACCCTGCGCCCCTGGTTCCCGGTGGACAAGGTGGTACCGGGCCTGTTCCGGGTGGCAGAGAAGCTGTTTGATGTTCAGATCGAAGCCCATCCGGAGGTGGAAACCTGGCACAAAGATGCCCAGGCTTACTGCATCAGTCGTCACGGCGAGCCGATTGCCTGGTTCTACCTGGATCTCTATGCCCGCCAGGGCAAGCGCGGTGGTGCCTGGATGGCGGACTGCCGGGTGCGCTGGCGCGATCTGCGCGGCCGGTTGCAGTTGCCAGTGGCGTTCCTGACCTGCAACTTCACGCCACCGGTGGATGGCAAGCCGGCACTGCTGACTCACGACGAAGTCACCACCCTGTTCCACGAATTCGGCCATGGCCTGCATCACATGCTGACCCAGGTCGAGGTGATGGATGTGTCGGGTATTAACGGTGTGGCCTGGGATGCGGTGGAATTGCCCAGCCAGTTCCTGGAGAACTGGTGCTGGAACCCGGAGTCGCTGGCGCTGATTGCCAGTCACCATGAAACCGGAGAACCGCTGCCGGAAGATCTGCTGCAGAAACTGTTGGCGGCCAAGAACTTCCAGTCCGGGATGGCCATGGTGCGGCAGCTGGAGTTCTCGCTGTTCGATTTCCGGTTGCACGCGGAATTCAGCGAGCAGGCGCCGACCAATCCGCTCGACATGCACCGGACAGTGCGGGAAGAGATTGCCGTGGTTCAGGCGCCGGAGTTCAATCGTTTTCCGAATGCTTTCTCCCACATTTTCGCCGGGGGCTACGCGGCGGGCTATTACAGCTACAAGTGGGCGGAAGTGCTGGCGGCCGATGCGTTCTCGCTGTTTGAGGAGAATGGTATTTTTGATCCGGAAACCGGCAAGGCCTTCCTGCACAACATTCTGGAGAAAGGCGGCTCGCAGGAGCCCATGGAGCTGTTTAAGGCCTTCCGGGGCAGGGAGCCCGAAGTGGATGCCTTGCTGAAGCAGACCGGCATTACGGACGAAGCGGCCTGATACAAACACGCCCGGTGGTCGTACTGGCCATCGGGTGACTTATCTGGAGTTGAATTATGGCGAGTCCGAAACGCTTTATCGCCGGCGCTGTCTGTCCCCGTTGTGCGGAGATGGACAAGATCATGATGTTTACAGATGACCACGGTGAGCAGGTGCGCGAATGCGTGGCATGCGGGTTTACCGATGCCATGTCTGATCAGGAGCAGCCAGCGGCACCGGAGATCGAGACCCGGGTGAACAAGCGCGACAACAAGGATGATCACACGGTAAAACAGGTGGTGTTCTTCAAGTCCGGTTCAGAAGACTGATCCCCCGGCTTGCCAGGCCATCTTTGGCCGGCGGCAAACCGAGAGTGTGGCGGATGCCTCAGAGCACCATGGCGGCCAGCCAGCCGAAGGCCAGTAGTGGCAGGTTGTAGTGCAGGAACGTGGGCACCACAGTGTCCCAGATGTGGTTGTGCTGGCCATCCACATTCAGGCCGGCGGTGGGGCCGAGGGTGGAGTCTGATGCCGGAGAGCCGGCATCGCCCAGAGCACCCGCCGTGCCCACCAGGGCTACGATGGCCAGGGGGCTGAAGCCCAGTTGCAGGGCCAGTGGCACATACAGCGCTGCGATAATGGGGATGGTGGAGAATGATGACCCGATGCCCATGGTGATCAACAGGCCCACCACCAGCATCAGCAATGCTGCCAGCGCCTTGTTCTCGCCTATGGCGGCGACCGAACCTTCCACCAGAGTGGCGATTTCGCCGGTTTCCCGCATCACTTCCGCAAAGCCGTTGGCGGCAATCATGATGAAACCGATCATGGCCAGCATTTTCATGCCCTCGGTAAACAGATCGTCGGCTTCTTTCCACTTCACCACGCCAGAAATATTGAACAGTACGAAGCCGGCCAGGGCGCCCAGGATCATGGAGCCCAGCCAGAGTTGCACCACGAACGCCACAGCAATGGCGACCAGCGCCATCACCAGTGTTCTGGGGCTGTACTTAACGTCCACACGCTCGGTCTGTTGGATGCGCTTGAGGTCATAGCCGCGACCGCCCCGGTAGCTGAAGAAGACCGCAACCAGCAGACCCAGGAGCATGCCCAGGGCTGGCAACGCCATGGCCGACATGACGTTCAGGTTGCTGGCGTCTACCCCGTTGTCGGCCACGTTGGCCAGCAGTATTTCGTTCAGATAGATACCGCCAAAGCCTACTGGCAGGAACATGTAAGGCGTGATCAGGCCGAAGGTCAGCACGCAGGCCACCAGCCGGCGGTCCATGTTCAGTTTCGCCATCACGTACAGCAGTGGCGGCACGACCAGCGGAATGAAGGCGATGTGAATCGGCAGGATATTCTGGGACGATACGGCAATGGCCAGCAGCAGGCCGATGATCATGAACCGGATGCCGGTGGCAGCGCCCCCTTCATTCTGCCGGCCCACCATGGCCAGGGCCTTGTCGGCCAGGGCATGGGCCAGACCGGATTTGCCGATGGCGACGGCAAACGCACCCAGGGTGGCATAGGACAAGGCCACGGTGGCACCACCGCCCAGACCGGTATTGAAGGCATTGATGGTATCTTCAAGGGACATGCCTGCCACCAGGCCACCGGAAATGGCGCCGATGATCAGGGCAACAACAACGTGAATGCGGCACAGGCTCAGTACGAGCATGATCAGTACCGCGGCAACTACGGCATTCATGGCAAACTCCGGGTAGGAATCTAGGGAATACCGACACCTTTTGGGCGCCGGACGCACGAAAAGTGCGCTAATGTGCAGGAAATGGCCGCCGCAGTCAAAACGGTTGTGTAACCGTTACTCGTCCTCAACCCGCATGAAACGGGGAACCTGTTCGCCGGCCACATCGACGGTTTCCAGAAACATGGGGAGCGGGCGAACCCATAGACTATGGTCGCCGTACAGGCAGCGATAGACCACCAGCGGCTCTTCGGTTTCGCTGTGGCGGGCCACGCCGATCACGTCGTAGTCCTTGCCTTTGTAGTGCCGGTAGCGGCCGGGCTGAACCGTGTGTCTGCGTTCGGGCATGTCTTCCTCTTCTGGTGGTAGCGGGGCTTTACCCCTTAATTTCGTCGGACTTGAGCGGGATATCCGTCTACACTGTTTGTGAAGCACGGTTGGTTATGGTGTTTCCCATCAGAACACAACAGTGTAGTTCAAGCACCTCGGGCCGGAAATTACAGACAAGAATGAACGGGCGCATTTCCCGCAGAACAGGCATATTCCTTACCTTGCTGCTGTGCTTGGCCTTCAATGCTGCCCATGCCGAGCCGGTATCCTTCCAATGGTTGTCGGTACCTCAGGGGGCCAGGGATGTCGAGGCGGTCCGCGCCATCGGCCCTGACCAGTGGCAGACGGTTCCCGCCGGCCAGACCCTGAACCGGGGATTCAGTGACGACGAATTCTGGTTGCAGGTACGGGTACCGGCGCAACCCGCCAACCGGGTTCTGGAAGTGGGTTATCCCCTGCTCGATGAAGTGTCGGTGTATTGGGAACTGGATGGCCGGATTATCGAATCCCATCACACCGGGGATACCCGGCCGTTCGACAGCCGGCCAATTGTGCACCGCAATTTCGTCTTTCTGGTGCCGTCCAATACCGAGCCGGTCACCGCCTGGATTCGTGTGCAGACCCAGGGCTCCGTTCAGGTTCCCGTCGCGGTCACACCGTCCGCCGAATTTCTTGCTAACGAACAGATTTCCTATGGCTGGCAGACCATGTTCCTGGGGATCGTGGTCGCCCTGGCCCTGTATAACCTGTTTCTGTTCCTGATTGTCCGCCACCAGACCTACCTCTGGTATGTGCTGACGGTTGTCTGTTCCGGTGCTGTGCAGCTCAACTTCAATGGCCTGCTGTTCCAGTGGTTCTGGCCAGACGTGCCGTGGATCAACCGTTACTTCACTGTGCCCGTGGTCAGTGCCGCGCTGATTGCGGCCATCGTTTTTACCATGAAATTCCTGTTGGTCAAGAGTTACTCGCGCTGGGGTTATCGGGTCCTCCAGACACTACTGGCGGTCAATCTGTTGGGTCTGATCTACGGTTTCGTTGGCTCTTACCAGGTGGGTATTATCTGGATAAGCAGCCTGGCTGCGTTCGCGACCCCGGTGGCCTGGCTGATTGGTATCAATGTCTGGCGCAGGGGCCAGATCCTGGGCGGCTTTTATGTACTTGCCTGGACGCCCTTGCTGCTGGGGCATCTGGTGCTGGCGGTCAGCAAGCTGGGCTGGATTCCGCGCAGTCCGTTTACCGAGCTGGCGCCCCAGGCCGGGGTGGCGGTTGAGGTGATTCTACTGTCGTTTGCCCTGGCCTACCGGATCAACATGGAGCGCCGGCGCCGGCAACAGGCCCAGGAGCATGCCCTGGACGTTCAGCGCCAGGCCAACCTGACCCTGGAATCCCGGGTTCGGGAACGTACCGAGGAACTGGAGCAGGCAAACGAGCAGTTACGGGCCATCAGCCTGACCGACGGCCTGACTCACGTCGCCAACCGGCGCCGGTTTGATGAGAAACTGGAAACCGAGTGGAACCGGGCGTTGCGTCACGAGCATGAACTGAGCCTGATTCTGCTGGATATTGACCACTTCAAGCAGGTGAACGACCGTTTCGGCCATCTGGTGGGGGACGATTGCCTGGTAGCGCTGGCCGCAATTCTGTCCGATGAAGTCCAGCGCTCTGGAGACCTGGTGGCTCGTTACGGCGGTGAGGAGTTCGCCATTCTGCTGCCCACCACGGATGTGGCCGGCGCGCAGCAAGTGGCGGAACGGATGCGGCTGTCGGTCGCCCGAACGCCGGTCAACAGCGGCGAGCACATGTCGCCGGTCAGCCTGACCATCAGTCTCGGTGTGGCGACACTGACCCCCAACCGGCAATCCGATTGTCAGGAACTGATTCGCCGCGCCGATGAGGCGCTCTATGCCGCCAAGTCTGATGGGCGCAATCGGGTGGTGGTCTGGCACCCGAAAGCGGTTGCTCCCACCACCGGCTGACCTCAGTTCTTGAGCTTGTACCGACCCGGCCCCAGGAAAATCAGCGCCAGTGCGGTGAACAGGAAGAAGCCCTGAAGTTCCAGCGCCCAGCCGCCATTGCTGCTCAGGGTCAACAGCTGATGGCCATGCACCAGGGCGATGGCGACGATCATGTTGAAGACAATGATCAGGGCGCCAATCCGGGTCTGGTATCCGAGAATCACCATCAGCGGTGCAATCACTTCCCCGATATAGACGCCGTAGGCCAGGATCGTGGGCAGGCCATGGCTGGCCAGCTGGCCTTCGATAAAGCCAATGCCATTGAGCAGTTTGGCGATGCCGTGGAACAGCAGTAACCCGCCCAGCGTCAGCCGTACAATCAGTTTTCCCAGATCGGCATTATCCAGCACGTTTGGCCTCCTCAGTGTTGTTCGGGAGGGCAAGAATACTGTTTTTCCGGAGGCAATTCAGTGACGTGTTGTTATTAAACTCAGCACGACGGCCCGAGGGCGAAGCGGATGTGGTTCCGCTCCAGCAGGTTTTCCCAGTACTGTCGCATCCAGTCCCAGGCCTGGTTATTGACCTGGTCGATGAAGGGTTCCAGGTCCAGGTCGTAATAATCCGGGGTGCCGGCAATCTGGAGTACGGTAACGGTAATGGCATCGTCCAGCTCATTGGCGAAGGGTTCACCAATGAGCTCGTGCACCAACAGGTTGGCCCGGGTGGCTTCCAGGTCAATCAGTTCGCTGGCGCGGGTAGAGCGGTTGTTATCGTGCATTTCTTCCATCAACCGGTGACACAGGTAGGCGCGTATGAGCAGCCCGTCCAGGCCATCGTAGCGCACCAGCAGTACCGAGGGCTGGGTGAAGTAGCGGGTAGCGGCATCAATGAAGGGTTGGAACAGTTCGGTTATGCCGGCTTCCCGGGCACAGGCGTCAACACATTCCACCAGCCTGGGCGCCATTTCAATGTATTCCACCGCGAACTGGAACAGGGACGTTGCCGGTTGATAGCCATCCACCACCACCGAACCCGGCAGCCGGGCAGCTTTCTCTTTCATCTGGCGTAAGAAGGCGCCGGATCTTGCTTCCTGGCGCCTTGCCTGATCGATGATTTCAAGGACGGCCTGTGGTGTCATTTCAGGAGATGCCGAAGTCTGAACAATGTGAGGTCGCAAGGCGCCTCCCGTTCTATCAAGGAGTAACCGGAGGCAGGAAAGCAGGGGCTGGCTACCGCAACATGCCTGCCGTTTCTGACTAGTGTAGCCAAGATTTGTTGCCTTGCTGCCTGTACTGGCAAATTTAACGGTTACGGTGTGTATAGCAGGCTTCAGCGGGCATCAAACCACCGGTCCTCGCGGGTATAGCGCCAGCACAACCAGCCCATGCTTCCGGCTCGCGCCAGCATCAGCGTAATGAGCGCAAACCAGAGCCCGTGGTTGCCCCACCCGGTGGTCAGCCACCAGACCGGCAGAAACACAGCCAGCGCTGAAAACAGCATGGTGTTCTGCATTTCCCGGGTGCGGGTGGCGCCGATGAACACACCGTCAAGCAGAAAACCCCAGACCGAGGCAAATGGCAGCAGCCAGAGCCAGGGCAGGTATTGCCAGGCGGTAGTTCGCACCTCCTCCAGACCGGTCAGCAGGCTGATTAGCCAGCGGCCGCCGAGCACGAACGCAACGGTCAGCAGCAACGCACCCCAGATCGGCCAGCGCAGGGCGCTCAGGAAGACCATGCGGAACCGGCGCCGGCTGTTCTGGCCAATGGCCTCACCCACCAAAGCTTCGGCAGCATTGGCGAATCCGTCCAGGGTATTGGAAATCACCAGCAAAAAGGTGATCAGCACGGCGTTGGCGGCCAGGATGATATCCCCCTGCCGGGCACCCTGAGCGGTGAAAAACGCCAGTACCAGCAGCAGGGCAATGGTGCGAACCATGATGTAACGGTTCACCTGCAGAATGGTCAGGTAGTCTGCCAACTGTCCGAACAGCGCGCGGGTCAGTCGCTGGCCTTCGGGCATCCTCCGAAGCACGATGGCAAACCCGATCAGGGCAGCACCGTATTCCGCCATCACGGTGGCCATGGCCACGCCCCGGCTGTTCCAGCCCAGTACCGTAACGAAGAACACGTCCAGCACAATGTTGATGCCGTTGGCGATGATCAGCATCACCATGGGGCCGCGGGGGAACTGGGTACCGATCAGCCAGCCCACCAGGGTGTACTGGCACAGCACCGCTGGCGCACTCCAGATCCGGATAGCCGCGTATTCTGCGGCCAGAGCGGCCACCTCAGGGCTGGGATTCATCAGCTTCAGACCGATTCGGATCAACGGTTGGTGAAACAGGATCAGTAACAGCCCGATGCCGATGGCCAGCAGGATTGAGCGTAATAGCAGCGCGACCTGAGCAAAGGCATCCCGTTTGCCCCAGGCCTGCGCCGCCAGTCCGGTGGTGCCCATGCGCATGAAACCGAAAGTCCAGTACAGGATGCTGAACAGGTTGGCGCCCACGGCAACCGCGCCCAGGTATTCCGGACTGTGCAGATGGCCGAGCACGGCGGTGTCCACCAGGCCCAGCAGGGGCACGGTGAGATTGGTCAGAATCAGTGGCCAGGCCAGTGCCCACAGGCGTCGGTCAATGATGCCGGGCGCACGCTGCTTATTCTTTATGCTTCTCAAAACTCTGTACTTATCTTATTTGGATTTAAGGATTTTTTAGTCTTTTTTTGATCTGTGTCTATACTCAATTTTGATGTATCCATAAGCAGGCTTTCACTCGGGGATTTCCGACGGTTGCGAGTGCCATCGGTAAATTTCGGAGGGATGACGCAAAATCCGACAAGAATAACACTCTGTGGAGACACAGTATGCGCGTGCATGCCAAGCGGGCAGTAGCCCTAGCCGCTGGTCTGTTGTCACCGGCTGTGGTCGTGGCCGACTGGACCATGAACATGACGCCCGGTGTAACCGGCACCAGTAATCAGATTTTCAGCCTTCACATGACCATTCTCTGGATCTGCGTCGCCATCGGTGTGGTGGTGTTCGGGGTCATGTTCTGGTCCATTTTCGCCCATCGCAAATCCCAGGGCGCCAAACCGGCCAATTTCCATGAGAACACGGTGGTCGAAATTCTCTGGACCATTATTCCCTTTGCCATTCTCGTGGCCATGGCCATTCCCGCCACGGCAACGCTGGTGGAGATGTACGACACCACCGAATCCGAAGTGGATATCAAGATTACCGGCTATCAGTGGCGCTGGCAGTATGAGTACATCAATGAAGATTTCGGTTATTTCTCCAGCCTGTCCACACCCCGGGACCAGATCGAGAACCGCCAGGCCAAGGGTGAAAACTACCTCCTGGAAGTGGACAACCCGCTGGTGATTCCAGTCGGCAAGAAAGTGCGTTTTCTGTTGACCGCCAATGATGTAATCCACTCCTGGTGGGTGCCGGAGTTTGGTGTGAAGAAAGATGCCATCCCCGGATTTATCAATGAAACCTGGACTCGGGTGGATGAGCCGGGCATTTACCGTGGCCAGTGCACCGAGCTGTGTGGCAAGGACCACGGCTTCATGCCGGTGGTGGTTGAGGCGGTGCCGGAAGAGGAATACAACGCCTGGGTGGCGGAGCAGCGCGAGGCAGCCGAGAAAGAGCGCCAGCTGACCCAGAAAGACTGGACTCTGGAAGAACTGATGGAGCGTGGTGAGAAGGCCTACGCCACAGCCTGTGCGGCCTGCCACCAGGCGGATGGCAGCGGGGCCCCCCCGGCGTTCCCCGCGCTCAAGGGTAGCCCGATTGCGACCGGGGATATGACGGCTCACATCGACATTGTGGTGAACGGCAAGTCCGGGACGGCGATGCAGGCGTTCGGCAACCAGCTGAGCGAAGTGGACCTGGCCGCGGTGATTACCTATGAGCGTAATGCCTGGGGTAACAACACCGGCGATATGGTCACGCCCAAGGAAATTTTTGATTACAAGAACCAGCAGTAATCAACGCCAGATAACAACAATCACCAGCCACATCAGAAGGCGGTAACGGGGGTTTTCATGAGTGCGGTTGCAGATACCCACAGCCAGGAACATCACCACGGCCCGGCCAAAGGCATCAGCCGCTGGCTGCTGACCACAAACCATAAGGACATCGGGTCCATGTACCTGATGTTCAGTTTTGCCATGTTCCTGCTCGGCGGCAGCATGGCCATGGTCATCCGGGCCGAACTGTTCCAGCCCGGCCTGCAGATTGTGCAGCCGGAGTTTTTTAACCAGATGACCACCATGCACGGTCTGATCATGGTGTTCGGGGCGGTCATGCCGGCCTTTGTCGGATTAGCCAACTGGATGCTGCCCTTGATGATCGGCGCTCCCGACATGGCACTGCCGCGCATGAATAACTGGAGTTTCTGGCTGCTGCCCTGCGCCTTCCTGATTCTGGTCTCCACCCTGTTCATGCAGGGCGGCGCCCCCAACTTCGGCTGGACCTTCTATGCGCCGCTTTCCACCACCTATGGGCCACCCAGCACCACGTTCTTCATCTTCGCGGTGCATATCATGGGGGTGTCCTCGATCATGGGCGCCATCAATGTCATCGCCACCATTCTGAACATGCGGGCGCCGGGCATGACCCTGATGAAAATGCCCCTGTTTGTCTGGACCTGGCTGATCACCGCGTTCCTGTTGATTGCGGTCATGCCGGTGCTGGCCGGCGTGGTGACCATGATGCTGATGGACATCAACTTCGGGACCAGTTTCTTTGATGCCTCCGGTGGTGGCGATCCGGTGCTGTTCCAGCATGTGTTCTGGTTCTTCGGGCATCCGGAGGTTTACATCATGATCCTGCCGGCGTTCGGGGCCATTTCCCACATTGTTGCGGCCTTCTCCCGCAAGCCGCTGTTTGGCTATGCCTCCATGGTGTATGCGGTGGGTGCCATTGCCCTGTTGTCGTTCGTGGTCTGGGCGCACCATATGTTTACCGTGGGTATTCCACTGGCCGGGCAGTTGTTCTTCATGTACGCCACCATGCTGATTGCCGTGCCCACCGGGGTGAAGGTGTTCAACTGGGTCACCACCATGTTCCGGGGCTCCCTGAGTTTCGAGGCGCCCATGCTGTTCGCCGTGGCCTTTATCATTCTGTTCACTATCGGTGGTTTCTCCGGTCTGATGCTGGCCATCGCGCCTGCGGACTTCCAGTACCACGATACCTACTTTGTGGTCGCGCATTTCCATTATGTGCTGGTGCCCGGTGCCATCTTCGGCATCTTCGCTTCCGCCTACTTCTGGCTGCCCAAGTGGACCGGCCACATGTACGACGAAACCCTGGCCAAGACCCACTTCTGGCTGTCGTTCATCGGCATGAACCTGGCTTTCTTCCCCATGCACTTCCTGGGGCTGGCGGGCATGCCCCGGCGGATTCCGGACTACGCTCTGCAGTTTGCTGACTTCAACATGGTGTCGAGCATCGGGGCCTTTATGTTCGGCGTCAGTCAGTTGCTGTTCCTGTTCATCGTGGTGAAGTGTGTGCGAGGGGGCGAGAAGGCCACCGCCAAACCCTGGGATGGTGCCGAAGGGCTGGAGTGGACGGTGCCCTCACCAGCGCCGTATCACACTTTCTCGACACCGCCGGAAGTGAAATAACCGGGAGGTCGCCATGGCAGAGCCACAACCGCAACACGGCAAACGCAGCAACGGTCGGGTGATTGCCTGGTGCATGGCCGGCGTGGTCGGTATGTTTGCCTTCGGCTTTGCCCTGGTGCCCCTGTACGACGTGTTCTGCGAAATCACCGGTATCAACGGCAAGACCGGCGGCCGGTACGAAGCGCAGGTCACCAACCAGGTGGATGCCAACCGCACCGTGACGGTCCAGTTCCTGGCCAGTAATGGTCCGGGTATGTCCTGGGAATTCCGGCCGGTGACCCGCAGCATCAAGGTGCATCCCGGTGAGCCGGTGACCGTCAATTTCTACGCCGAAAATGGCAGCGACCAGGCCATGGTCGGACAGGCAGTTCCGAGCCTGTCCCCGGCTGAGGGCACCCTGTACTTCCACAAGACCGAGTGTTTCTGTTTCAACCAGCAGCCCCTGGAAGCCGGCGAAAGCACAGAAATGCCTCTGGTGTTTATCGTGGATCCGGAACTGCCGGAACACATCACCAAGCTGACACTGTCCTACACCCTTTACGACCAGAGCCAGAAGGCCGAAGTATCGGGTGCCGCCGGGGCAGCAAAAACAACCAACAATAACGGCTAAGCCATCGGAGACAGCTATGGCGGATCACCAGACCTACTACGTTCCCGAACAGAGCAAGTGGCCCATTGTCGCCACCGTTGGCCTGGGGGTCACCCTGTATGGCGCGGCAGCCATCATGGTGAACGGCAACCAGGGTGAAAGCACCACCGGTTCCTGGATCATGTTCTGGATTGGCGCGCTGATCATGGCGTACATGCTGTTCGGCTGGTTCGGCAGCGTCATCCGCGAGAGCCGGGCCGGACTTTACAGCGACCAGATGGACCGCTCTTTCCGCTGGGGGATGAGCTGGTTCATTTTCTCGGAAGTCATGTTTTTTGCGGCGTTCTTCGGTGCGCTCTTCTACGTTCGGATGTTCGTAGTGCCCTGGCTGGGGGGCGAGGGTGATAAAGGCAGTAGCAACATGCTGTGGGAAGGCTTTCAGGCCAGTTGGCCTCTGGTCAACAACCCTAACCCTGAGGCCTACCCGGGCCCGAAGGAAGTGATCGGGCCCTGGGGCCTGCCGCTGATCAACACCATCCTGCTGGTAACCTCGTCGTTCACGGTAACCATTGCCCACCATGCCCTGAAAGCGGGTAACCGGGCCAAGGTGAAGCTGTGGCTGGGAGCCACCATTGCGCTGGCGGTGGTGTTCATGTTCGTTCAGGGCTACGAGTACATGCACGCCTATCAGGACCTGGACCTGACCCTGAAGTCCGGCATCTACGGCAGCACGTTCTTTATGTTAACGGGTTTCCACGGGGCCCACGTGATGCTGGGTACTTTGATGCTCGCCATCATGCTGGTCCGGATCATCAAGGGCCATTTCACCGCCGACAATCATTTCGGCTTTGAAGCGGCAGCCTGGTACTGGCATTTTGTGGATGTGGTCTGGCTGGGCCTGTTTGTGTTCGTGTATGTGCTCTGAGGCAGATGAAGTCAGGGCGTCGGGTTCAGGGTGAGATCGCCGGTCCAGAGCGCGATCAGCACCACGGCCAGTAATAGCACGCTGAGCGAGACTCGCACCGCCAGTGAGTTCACCACACGGTTGGTTTTACCGCCGTCCCGAATCAGGAAAAACAGCCCGCTGAACAGGCTGATAATGACGGCGAACAGCAGTACGACAATGGCAAGTTTTAACATGAGGAATCCGGTTGTTTCAGGTCCGCAGCCTGTTGAGCATTCTGGTGCCGGGAACAACGCCCCGGTTTGTTACTTCACTATAGCAGAGCGGCGCTAAGTGGGTTTCAGCTCCCGCCGCTGGCAGTTCGACTGGCGCCTGCTGGTCTTCAGCGGTGTCTTTCTGCCTCTGCTGATCAGTCTGGGCGTCTGGCAGCTGAACCGCGCCGCGGAAAAAACCAGTCTGCTGCGGACCTGGAATTCAGAAAGCGCCGGGTGGGACTGGCAGGATGTGGCGGCTGCAGATGGATGGCAGGAGGGCCAACCGGTCACCCTGACCGGTTGGTACCGGGAGCAGACCTGGTTGCTGGACAATCGGACCCGGGACGGCCGCGCCGGTTACGAAGTCCTGACGCTTTTTGAGCCGCTCTCAGGCCCTTTGGTGGTGGTCAACCGGGGCTGGGTGCCGGCACCGGCCAGTCGTGAGCAACTACCGGAAGTGCTGACGCCTGAGCCTCTGTTCACCCTTCAGGGCCGGCTGGCGGCCTATCCGGAACCGCCGGTGCTGGGGGCGCAGGAGCCCGATACACCCGGCTGGCCGAGACGGATTCAGGCGTTGCCTGAGAGCCGTGTCCGGGCGTTGGGTAAGACGCCGGCCCCGATGATTGTTCACCTTGCCGACAGCCAGCAGCCGGGTGCATACCGGGCGGACCGGGCGCCGGATGTGATGGGCCCGCAGACGCACTACGGATACGCCGCCCAATGGTTTGCACTGGCGGTAGCACTGACTATATTGACTCTGGTGGCGAGTTATAAAAAAGACAGCGAAAGACCCAAGGCAGGAGCCGACAATGACAACGACAACGGCTGACTCTCTCTCTCATTCTGATGGCCCGAGCCCGGCTCAGGTCAGGCGGGGCCGGCGCACCGCCATGTTGCTCTTTGCGGTGGGGTTCGGCCCCATGCTGGTGGCGACGGTCATGTTTTACACCGGCTGGCTTAACCCGACCGGTCAGAGCAATCAGGGGCAGTTGGTGCAACCGCCGGTGCCGGTGGCAGAGCTGAATCTGCAAACCGCTGCGGGGAACCCCCTGCAGGCACGCTTTGGTGTTGATGTCGCCGACCCGAAATGGCTGATGCTGGTGGCCTCGGAGCGTTGCGCGGAAGACTGCGAGCAGCTGCTGTATCTGGCTCGCCAGGTTAACGTTGCGCTTGGCAAGAACGCGCCGCGTGTTGGTCGTGCCGCCTATCTGGGCACGGTACCGGCGGATCTGGAGCGGCGCTGGTCCGATGAGTACCAGTTGATGGAGCGCCTGCAACCGGCCGCTGGCAAGACACCGGCATGGCCCGCCGGGATCAACCCGGAGCAGCAACCGAGAATCCTTCTGGTCGACCCGTTTGGCAATGTGATGATGCACTATGGCAGGGAACATACCGGCAAACAGCTGCTGAAAGATCTGAAGCACCTGCTGAAACTGTCACAGATTGGCTAACGGGAGGCCTGCGGTATGACGGCGATGTCTCCGGAGCAATCCCGGGCAATAGCAAAGAAACTGGCGTTCTGGACTACCCTGGCCTGTTTGCTGGCAGTGGTGGTGATCATGCTCGGTGCCTGGACACGGCTGGTTCATGCCGGCCTGGGATGCCCGGACTGGCCTGGCTGTTATGGTTTTCTGACCGTGCCCCAGGATGAAACCCGCATCGCCATTGCCAATGCCCGTTTCCCGGAGACCCCGGTGGATGTCTCCAAGGGCTGGCCGGAAATGATTCATCGCTACGCCGCCGGTACCCTGGGACTACTGGTATTCGGGCTGGCCATTGCCTCGGTGCGCAAGCGCAGAGCGGGGCTTCCGGTCAAACTGCCGCTGTTCATTGCCGGCTTTATCGTGTTGCAGGCCGCGTTCGGCATGTGGACGGTTACCCTCAAGCTCTGGCCCCAGGTGGTGGCCCTGCATCTGCTGGGCGGATTTACCACCCTGAGCCTGTTGTTGTTGCTGACCCTGCGGCTCCGGCGGCGGGCACGGGAAAGTGAGGCGCCGCGACCGGCGATGGCGGCATCCCTGGCAAGACTCCGACCCTGGCTGTATGGCGGTTTGCTGCTGGTCATTGCCCAGATTGCCCTGGGGGCCTGGACGGCAGCCAACTACGCCGCCGTTGCCTGTACCGATCTGCCTACCTGTCAGGGTCAGTGGTGGCCCGAGGGCATGGATTTTCAGCATGGATTTGATATCACCCAACATGTTGGTCCCAACTATCTGGGCGGCCAGCTGACCAGCGATGGCCGGGTTGCTATTCACGTCAGCCATCGCCTGGGCGCAGTCCTTGTGTTGGGTTATCTGGCCATATTGCTGGGGCTGCTGTGGCGCCAGCGCGCCCAGAGCGGTCTCGACAGGGCTATCGCTCTGGTGGGCGGTGCCCTGGTGCTCCAGTTCTGTCTGGGGCTGACCAACGTCTGGCTGCACATTCCCCTGATCGTTGCCGTTGCCCATAACGCCATGGGCGCTGGCCTGTTACTGTCGATGGTGCACCTGATCTGGCGGCATCATCAGCTGGCCCTGCCAGCACTATCCCCCGCACCTCACACAACAACCATAAACCGGGAGGTTACGGCATGAGCGAGCAAGTGAAGGCGCTGCCGATCCAGAATCCAACGCATGCGAGCACTATTTCCTGGCGCGATTACCTGGAACTGACCAAGCCCCGGGTAGTGGCATTGATGATTCTTACCTCGGTGATCGGCATGCTGCTGGCAGCACCAGGCGTTCCCGGATGGAGCGTGCTGCTGTTCGGCAACCTGGGAATCGCCCTGCTGGCCGGCGCGGCTGCGGTGGTGAACCACGTGGTGGATCAGAAGATTGATACCGTGATGGCCCGCACTCGCAAACGGCCGGTGGCGACTGGCCGGATTGCGCCGCTGGACGCCCTGCTGTTTGCTACCGTGCTGGCGGCCCTGGGTATGGTCGTGCTGGTGTGGCAGGTGAACGAGCTGACCGCCTGGCTGACGCTGGCGTCCCTGGTGGGTTACGCCGGTGTTTACACCCTGTTTCTGAAACGGGCGACGCCACAGAACATTGTCATCGGCGGGCTGGCCGGTGCCATGCCGCCACTGCTGGGCTGGACCGCGGTCACTGGCCAGGTGGAAGGCCACGCGCTGTTGCTGGTGCTGATCATCTTCGCCTGGACGCCACCGCATTTCTGGGCTCTGGCCATCCACCGCAAGGAGGAATACGCCAAGGCCGGTATTCCCATGCTGCCGGTAACCCACGGCAATCGCTACACCGAACTGCATATTCTGCTCTATACCCTGATGCTGCTGGCCGTCAGCCTGCTACCGTTTGTCACAGGCATGTCCGGCGGTATTTACCTGGTGGGCGCCTTGGCGCTAGGCTTGAGGTTCCTGCAATATGCCGTTCGCCTGCTGCGCGGCGACGACCGGCGGGTAGCGCTGAACACCTTCAAATATTCCATCACCTATCTGATGGCGTTGTTTGTGGTGTTGCTGGTGGATCATTTTGTCTTTGTCCCGGCCTGACTGGCCGGGGTTAAGCCTGGTTGGGAGACCCTATGGGGCGGTCGATTCGGATCACGTTGTTTGCTCTGTTGTTGCTGGTGGTGCTGGTGTTCGGCCTGACAGTGGGTCGGCAGGTCTTTCTGGTGGGGGGCGAACCGGCACCGGCGCCGGATCTCAGCCAGTACAACGCCTATGTCTACGACCAGCCACGGCCCCTGGTGGAGTTCTCTCTGACCAACGAGGAAGGTGAGACGGTCACCCGGGAAGACCTCCGGGGCCGGTGGACCTTCGTGTTCGTGGGCTACACCAATTGCCCGGACATCTGCCCCGCTGCCATGGCCAATCTGCGCCGTACCGACCAGTTGCTGTCTCCGGAATTACCCCAACCGGACTATCTGCTGGTCTCGGCAGACCCGGAGCACGATACCCCGGCGAAACTGAAGGCCTATACCGATTTCTTTGGTGAGCATTTCCACGGCCTGACCGGCGATCTGGACACCCTGAGACAGGTCGCCAAGAGCGTGAGCGCAGTATTTGTGCACCGACAGGTGAATGGTGAGTTGCTGGTGGACCACAGCGGGCATTTTGCCTTGCTCAATCCGGACGGCGACGTTCAGGCGCTGATCCAGCCACCCCACAAGCCGGACCAGCTGGCCGAAGCCTTTGAGCGCATCTACCAGTGGGCCAACGCCAATCGCCAGCCAGGCTGAGGCGAAGGTCTCACTGACAAGCATTGGTTAGTCACCTACACTACCCGGTTTCCGTTGATAACCTGACGACCGGGCCTCTGCCATGACTTCTGCAAACACCCCCACCCCCAGGCAACTGTTTACGGTTCTGCTCGCCGGTAGCCTGGTTTTGCTGGTTGTCCACGGCCTTGGCCGATTCATCTACACCCCGTTGTTGCCCTACCTGGTGGCCGATAACCAGTTCAACGCGCCGGACGGAGCTGCGGTGGCCACCTGGAACTACCTCGGCTATCTGATGGGGGCAATGCTGGCCATCCGTTGGCACAGAATTGACCAGATCCGGCTGATGTTGCCTCTTTTCCTGGCGGTTCATGTGGTGACCACGCTGATCGTGACCCAGACCGACCAGCTGACGGTGATTTCTGTCACCCGCTGGCTGAACGGTGTGGCTAACGGCGTGGTATTCGTCCAGGCGCCAGCCCTGATTCTGGAATGGCTGGTAATGCGCAACCGGGCCTCTCTCAGCGGTCTGGTCTATATCGGTGTTGGTGTAGGGCTGCTGGTGTCCAGCGGCCTGGTTACCGGAACCGCCAGCCTGCTGGAGGGCGCGGAGCGCTGGTGGCCGGCTGCCCTGTTGTCGATTCCCCTGGCCTGGTGGGGTGCCATGCAGTTACGGCAACTGGAGGTACCGGTGCGCCAGCATGATGACGCCGGTAAGGCGGTGGTCAATACCCCGTTGCTGGATCGCGCCAGCATCCCGCTGTTTCTGTCCTATGCCGGGGCGGGCCTGGGTTACATCCTGCCCATGACCTTCCTGCCCCTGTTAGCAAAACTGGAACTGCCTGAGGGCCACGCCTTGCTGGACGGCACCTGGGTGATCGTCGCCCTGTTCACCATCCCGGCGCCCTGGCTGTGGAACAAACTGGGGGCCCTGATGGGAGACTTGCCCGCCCTTCGCCTGAATTTTCTGATTCAGCTGGCCGGTGTGCTGGCCACCGTGGTCTGGCCTGGCGCCTTGGGCTTGGTGTTATGTGCCGCCCTGGTCGGCAGCACCTTTCTGGGCACGGTATTGCTGACGCAGCGCATCGGGCGCGCGCTGCATCCGCATCAGGGCCCGCGCCTGTCGGCAGCGATGGTGGCACTGTATGGCTTTACCCAGATGGTCGGCCCCTGGCTGACCAAACAGTGGCTGGATGCCGGCGGTACCCTGGTGTCGGCCTTCGGCATCGGGGTGGCAGCGCTGGCGTTTGGCCTGGTATTCGCGTTCTTCGTGCCCCGGCCTGAAGCCTGGCATGCCCGCTCCTGAGGCATGGTAAACTGCGGCCACATTCCGGCAAGCACCCAGTACCATGCTCCCGATTGATGGCATCCTCCCAGAACTGACCCGCACACTGGCAAAGACCACCACCGCTTTGCTCCAGGCGCCGCCCGGCGCGGGTAAAACCACCCGGGTACCGTTGGCGCTGCTGGATGCGCCCTGGCGCGATGGCCGCAAAATCCTGATGCTCGAACCCCGCCGACTGGCGGCCCGGTCGGCAGCGCGGTATATGGCCCGGCAACTGGGAGAGGCGCCTGGGCAGACGGTGGGCTATCGCACCCGACTGGATACCAGGGTCTCCGGCACCACCCGGATCGAAGTAGTGACCGAGGGTATACTCACCCGCCTGATCCAGAACGACCCCATGCTGGAGGACTATGCCGCTGTTCTGTTTGACGAATTCCATGAACGTTCCCTGCAGGCCGATCTGGGGCTGGCACTGGTGCGTGAGAGCCAGCAGGCCCTGCGAGAAGACCTGCGCCTTCTGGTGATGTCCGCGACACTGGATACCGCGCCGATTGCCAAGATGCTGGGGGACGTGCCGGTGATTTCCAGTGAAGGCCGGGCGTTTCCGGTGGATGTCCTTTATCGGCCCCTGTCCCGCAGTGCCCGGATGGTGGATCACGTAACGGCGGTGGTGCTGGAGGTCCTGGGAGACCAGGCTGGCTCGGTGCTGGTGTTCCTGCCCGGGGCCGGTGAAATTCGCCGGGTGGCGCAACAGCTGGCGGGGCAACTACCGGAAAACGTGGTGTTGGCACCCTTGTATGGCAACCTCAAGTCTGAAGAACAGGATCGGGCCATTGCGCCACCCCCGGACGGTTCTCGCAAGGTGGTGCTGGCGACCGCCATTGCTGAGACCAGCCTCACCATTGAAGGTGTTCGGGTAGTGGTTGATGCCGGCCAGCAGCGCCGGGCCGTGTTTGATCCCAACAGTGGCATGACCCGCCTGATCACCGGCCGGGTGTCCAAAGCCTCTGCCGAGCAGCGTAAAGGCCGGGCCGGACGGGTCGAACCGGGGGTGTGCTACCGGTTATGGAGCGAGTCGGAGCAGTTTGGGCTGGCTGAGTTCACGCCACCGGAGATTCAGGAGGCGGACCTGGCGCCGCTGGTACTGGAGCTGGCCCAGTGGGGGGCTCGTTCACCGGATCAGGTGGCCTGGATTGATGCGCCGCCACAAGCCCACTGGCAGCAGGCGGTGGATTTATTGCAGTGGCTGGATTTGCTGGATGCTGACGGTGCTATTACCGATCACGGCAAGGCCGCCCGGGATCTGGGGATGCACCCTCGTCTGGCCCATATGGTTCTCCGGGGCAGGGCCCTGGGATTTGGCCAGCTGGCGGCGGAACTGGCGGCATTGCTGGAAGAGCGTGATTTGCTGGGGCCAGGCTCCGGTGCGGATTTGCACGAACGGATCCGGGTGGTACGGGGACAACGGCCACCCCGTGGTCTGGATACGGCCCGGTTACAGGCGGTACGGCAGGCGGCGAAACGGTTGTGCCGGGAGCCGGGGTCACGGAGCGAACCCGTTGCTACCGAGGTGGGCCGGGTTTTAGCCCAGGCTTATCCGGACCGCATTGCTCGCCGCCGTTCGGGCGAGGCGCCGCGCTACCAGCTCAGTAATGGCAAGGGGGCGAGCCTGAGGGACGATGATCCGCTGGCCCGGGAGGACTGGCTGGTGGCTGCGGACCTGGACGGTAAGGCCCGTGAGGCGACGATTTATCTGGCGGCGCCAGTGGATCTGGGGGATCTGGAGCAGGACCTGGCTGCGCACATACAAGAACGGGAAGAAGCCCTCTGGGACGACAAACGGGGCACGGTGGTGGCGCGTCACATACGCATGCTTGGCGCCCTGATACTGGCGGAATGGCCGTTGCAAGCGGTGGACCCCGAACTGATCCAGCAGGGTTTGCTGGATGCCGTCCGTCGCAAAGGACTGGATCGGCTGCCCTGGAACGAGGCCGCCCGCCAGTGGCAGGCCCGGGTGCAGTTACTGGCCACACAGTTCCCCGGTCACTGGCCGGATGTGACGGATTCTGCCCTGCTCGCCGGTGTGGAAAGCTGGTTGGCGCCGTTTATGGCCGGCATGCAGCGGTGGTCGGATCTGGCCCGGATTGATCTGACATCCGCTCTGAACAGCCTGCTCGCTTATCCACAGCAACAAGAACTGGATGAACTGGCTCCGAAAGCTCTGGCCATCCCCACCGGCCAGAAGGTGACGCTGGATTACACTGCCGACAATGGCCCGGTGCTGGCTGCCAAGCTGCAGGCCCTGTTTGGCTGGACTGAAACACCGACGGTGGCGGGCGGCCGGGTGCCCGTGGTAACCCACCTCCTGTCCCCGGCCCAGCGCCCGCTGGCGGTCACGGCAGATCTCGCCAGCTTCTGGCAGAACGCCTATCCACAGGTACGAAAAGAACTCCGGGGCCGCTACCCGAAACACCCCTGGCCGGAAGATCCACTCACTGCCCAGGCTCAGCAGGGAACGAAAAAACGCCCTGCTCGCTGATTCGTCCACTGATCAGCTGCACCGGAACAGGCTCAAAAAAAAGGTTGCGAACGGTAATGTGTTGGCCGGCCGGTGCACCGAGCTGGTTTGTCGCCATTTCTTCCAGTGTGACTTCATTATGTGAAGCCGTGCTGTCCTTGAAACTGTCTGCCAATACCCAGAATGGTTTTGCTTCGGCCCTGGCCAGCAAGGCAAGCGGATAACTGCCCGCCTTGTTGAGAAAGTGGCCATCGGCCAACCAGGTGTCACAGCCGCACAGCACCACGTCCGCCTTCGGAACGAACAGCCCCATCTGGGCGTCGGTGATCACCGTCACTGGCACGCCCAGTTCATCCAGTTCACGGGCCAGGGTAAAGCCCTCGTTACCGGGACTACCCTGGGTACAGATTACCGAGAAGTTGCGGCCCTGCTTTACCAGTAAACGGAACACTGCCAGTACCTGGGAGCTACGGCTGTGAGTGAAAATTCTGGCCCGCTCCGGAATCCGTGTCGTGGCGATTTCCGCCACACGATGGTTGGCGGAGGCAATCTGCTCCAGAACCAAGTCCACCACGGGCAGCGCCTGTTCAGCCGCAGAAGCACCGTCCTGGCTGCCTATTAGGCTCTGACGCACCCGTTCCATGGCATTGGCCAGCGGCACCATGCTGGGACGGGCTCCGGCAAGATCGTTAAGCAGTTTTTTGAGAGTATCCGGGGATACTTCACCCGCGGCCAGCCATTGGCGCAACAGCGTCAGTGCTCTGGTTGCCAGCTGGGCGGCACCGGATTGGTTATCGGTACGTACGGTTTCGACAATCTTGCGGGCCGGGAAATCGGGTTCGGGGGTGCCCATGGCTGGCTCCGGTTAGTCAGCGAGTAATAACCGGAGCTTAGCAGCCCGTGGCCGTTACCGGATGATGGACCGGCTCTTTTCCAGATACACCGCGCCTTGCTCTTTCACGGTATCCGGGGCTGCGTGCTCGGAAGCCTTGTGCACTTTCTCCAGCCGCTCGGCAATGTCCTCCAGCTCATGGTCCAGTTTGCCCAGGGCATTTTCCAGAGTGTAGGTGAGCTGATGGACTTCGCTCATGGCCTCTGGTGTCAGATCACCGGCCAACACCTGTTCAAGCCGGTTGTTGTACTCGGAGAAATTGGCCACCGCTTGTTCCAGGGTTTTCGAGGGTTCGCCTTTGTAGTGATCATACTCATCATCGGCGAAGGCCGGAAGGGTGAACAGCAGGGTGGCAGCGGCCAGCATCAGGTGTTTTGTCATGGTCAGTTCCTCATTAGTGATAACTAATGCGAATTATTGTCAGTATCATTAACTGTGACCATGAGATCGGTCAATTTACGCATAAAATAACCCTTGCCAGGGTTCCAAAGCTGGATAAAATGCAGCCAATTTTCACTCTGTGCGGCTGTCACCATGCACCTTGTCTCATTCAACGTGTTCCGTACCCTTGGCTTTCCCGACACCACTGTACTGAAGCCCGAGCATTTCCTTCGCCACAAGCCGCTGTTGCAGGAGGCGGACTGGGTACTGTTCCCGGAATACTGGCAGATCAACGCCCTGGTGCATGGCTTGAAGTGCCGGGTGTTCCCCAGTATCGCCAGTTATCGCATTGGTCACGACAAAGTGGAAATGACCCGCGCCTTTCAGACCGTGGCGCCGGAACACACACCCTGGACCTTGATTGAAGCCAATGGTCCACAGGAACGTGACATGCTGTGGGACACCATGGCCCTGCCTTTCGTGGCCAAACTACCCAAGGCCAGCATGGGCGAAGGTGTGTGGTTGATCGAGTCCCGGGCCGACTGGCTGAAGTATTGTGATCGCACAGACGTGCTCTACGTGCAGGAGTACCTGCCGATCGATCGGGATGTGCGGGTAGTCGTGGTGGGTGATCAAGTGGTGACCGCCTACTGGCGTACCCAGTCGGAGCAGGGGTTCTACAACAACGTCGCCAGGGGTGGCCAGATTGTGGCTGGTGATGTGCCGACGGCGGCTACCGATCTGGCCCTGCGTCTGGCCCGGGAACTGGAAGTAGACCATGCCGGCTTTGATATCGCCCTGGTGGAAGGCTATCCCTATGTGCTGGAATTCAACCGCCTGTTCGGCAATCAGGGCCTGGGTCAGGGCAGTGATCTGAAAGACGCCATCCTGGATTATCTGCAGCGCCAGAGTCGGCCCCAGGACCCGGATGGTCCCACCGAACCAACGCCGCTGTGGCCAATTGCGGTCTGAGGCAGAGACAAACCGGTCAGGCCCGAACGTCGATCATGCTGCCCACATTATCTGAGGGGTTGGCGCCGGCTGTCGCGACAGATGTTTCTGTCAGGCCTTCAAGCAACTGAAGTGCACCTTGTTGGGCTATGTCCATGGACTTTTTCAGAACGGCCAGTTCCGCCTGTTCCTGAACCCGTTGTTGCTTGAGCTGGGTATAACTGGATGCAATTCCGGCAATGTCAGACACGCCAACCCCTCCAGGGTTGATTAATTTGCAAACAGGCTAGCATGATCCCCTGAACGTGTCGGTAGCTGTTAACCGACAGTAACAAGTTTTCCTGTCGCTGACCCCTGAATCAGAGGCACGCGTGGCGCACCGTTGACCGGTGCGTTTATGGGTATAACTGCGCATTTGCGGTGATCGGGAAAAGGCCCGATGATCGCGCCATTCACGGGTAACACAGCCAGTCTGTGCTACCCTTTTTTTATGCCCGTTTACCCTGTGGAGGGACACACCACCCATGATCCAGACGCCTAACGCTGATATCGCCGACTACTACAGTGCCGAGACTTTCAAGCGGATCAAGGACTTTGCCGACGGCAAGGAAACCCCGTTTGTGGTGATCGACACCCAGACCATTGACCGTCAGTACGAAGAGCTGGTGGAAGGGTTTCCTTACGCCAAGGTCTATTATGCGGTGAAAGCCAACCCGGCCCCGCAGATTCTGACCATGCTGCGGGACAAAGGTGCGAATTTTGATATCGCTTCGGTGTATGAACTGGACAAGGTGATGGCCCTCGGTGTGACCGGCGACCGCATCAGTTACGGCAACACCATCAAGAAGGCGAAAGACATTCGCACTTTTTACGAAAAGGGTGTGCGCCTGTATGCCACGGATTCCGAGGCAGACCTGCGCAACATTGCCAAGGCTGCCCCGGGCTCAAAAGTGTATGTGCGTATTCTGACTGAAGGCACCCTGACCGCCGACTGGCCTTTGTCCCGCAAGTTTGGCTGCCAGACCGATATGGCCATGGATCTGCTGATACTGGCTCGTGATCTGGGCCTGGTACCTTATGGTGTGTCGTTTCACGTAGGTTCCCAGCAGCGCGAAATCGGTGCCTGGGACGCTGCCCTGAACAAGGTGAAGGTGATTTTCGAGCGCCTTAAGGAAGAAGACGGCATTGAGCTGAAGATGATCAACATGGGCGGTGGTTTCCCGGCCAACTACATTACCCGAACCAATGAACTGGGGGTGTACGCGGAGGAGATTGCCCGTTTCCTGCACGAGGATTTTGGTGACGACCTGCCCGAGATCATCATCGAGCCGGGGCGATCGCTGATTTCCAATGCCGGTGTGTTGGTGAGTGAGGTGGTGTTGATTTCACGGAAATCCCGCACTGCCCTGCACCGCTGGGTGTTCACCGATGTCGGCAAGTTTTCCGGCCTGATCGAGACCCTGGATGAGTCCATCAAGTTTCCGATCTGGACCGAGAAAAGCGGTGAAGGTGAGGATTGTGTGATCGCCGGACCGACCTGTGACAGTGCCGATATCATGTACGAGCATCACAAGTACCCGCTGCCGCTGAATCTGGCGATCGGAGACCGGATGTACTGGCTGTCGACCGGGGCCTATACCACCACCTACAGTGCCATTGAATTCAACGGCTTTCCTCCGTTGAAGGATTACTACATCTGACCGAAGGGCAGTGAGGTATCTCTGAAAGGATCAGCTTGCGGGCTGATCCTTTTTTCGTTTCAGGTCCAGGGTGAACGCCAGGGGTAACACCAGCAGGCTATAGGCCACCATGGCCATCACGGCATGACGGGTGTCGCCAGTCCAGTCGGCGAGCAGGCCGCCGAGCATGGGTACCGAGAAGGCCATGGTATAGCCCACCAGGAAGGTCCCGGCAGACAGCCGCCCGGTTTCGGCGGAGTTCACCAGCAATGGCGGCAGTGCCACCAGCAGGATCAGCAGAATGCCGGCCACGAAGCTCATCAACGTCGCGCTGGCAATGAACCACCAGCCTTCGAGTATCAGAGTGCCAACGGTGCCGGTAATGCTCAGAACCGCCATGACGACAATGAAGGTGCGGCGGCCGACCCAGGCCCGCGCCATTTTAAGCATCACCAGCGAGGCGAACACCTGAGCAATGTTGTACCAGAACAGGGCCTGGGACAGCAGGCCGATACGCCCCTGTTGCTCCAGCAGGTTGCCCATGTAAGCGTTGAGGCCGAAGAACATGGAGCCGGAGAGCCCCAGCAGCAGGCCCAGACGCAAGGTAAGCGGGTTTTTCCAGTCTGGCAGCCAGGCGCTTTTGCGGACGGGGCGGTCCAGGTCCCGTTTGGGCAGAAACAGGGCGGCGACCACCAGCAGGGCCGGCAGCGACCAGGCCAGTATGGTGGCGCGCCAGCTGTTGTCCAGCAACGGCATAAGAACCGGCAGGGTAATGCCGGCGCCGATGAACTCACCCATGAGCATGCCGTTCATGTAGATGGCTGAGCCCAGAGCAATGTGATGGGGTTCCAGCCAACGCGCCAGCAAGGCTGGCAGCGCTGGCTGCATCATCGCCACACCCAGACCCATGACGGCGCTGGCTATCATCAGGGTGACGGTATCGGGCACCAGACCACGGCCGGCGGAGCCGATGACCATGATCACCATGGCCAGTGCCAGGGTGTTTCGTGGGCCGATGCGGGAGATGGCCAGCGAACCGGGCATGGCGCCAATGGCCAGCATCAGGATGGGCAGAGTGGTCAGGGCGCCGGTCAGTGCCTGGGTCAGGGCCAGTTCATCGCCAATGAAGGGCGCCAGGGGCGGCGCTACCAGCACGGGGATGCGCAGATAAACACCGGCGAGCCAAAGCAACACCGCCACCGGCAGCAATCGGGCTGGCGGTGGCGGTGTGGTCGCGGCGGTTTGAAATGCCACGGCGGAGCGAATCAGTCTTCGCTGGTATCCGGCAGGTAAGCACCGTCTTCGTCGTGCACTTCCCGGCCGGTTACGGGCGGGTTGAAGGCACAGATCAGGCGCATGTCTTCAGTGCCGCCGTAGAGCGTGTGTTGATCATGCTTGTCGAGTGCATACAGGGTGCCGTCGGTAATCTCGTGTACTTCACCGGTGGCTTTGTCCAGAATCTTGCCGTTACCGGCGACGCAATAGACGGCTTCCAGGTGATGCTTGTACCAGAGGTTCAGCTCGGCGCCGGCGGGGATGATGGTCTCGTGAAAGGAGAAACCCATGCCATCCTTCTTCAGCAGCATACGGCGGCTGGTCCAGCCCGGGCCGTGAACTTCACGCTCGGTACCGATAATGTCTTGCACTCGTACGATTTTCATTCGCATTCCTCATTTTGTGATGGAATAGCCGTACAGTATAAACATGCGCCTCAGGCCCGGTTCAACCGCCAGTCGTCGTATGCCACCATGGCGTGCTCGATGGCGGCGGCAAATTGTTCCCTCTGCTGATGGGGCAGAGCTCGCTGTTTCCGGCACCGTTCGAAGGCCCTCTGGATTTCCCGTCGGCTGGCTTTGTCGAGCTGTTCCAGCCAGTGATGGTCGGCCGGTTCCAGTTCCAGTAAATCCCTCCCGGCGTGGTTCCGATGGCTGATATGCCACCAGTGATCCACCGCCCGCCCTAACACAACATAGCCGAACTGGCTGTCCTGTACAGGCCCGAAGCTGGCGGTTTTCAGGCCGTCCTTCATGGGCCCGATGCTCAGTGCCGGCAAAACCAGGCGATCCCCATAGAAGTAACTGCCGGCAGCACCAATCAACCCTCCGAGCAGGGCGCCGGTGCCCAGGGACGAGCCAAACGTCACGGCATCAATGCCGGCACCGCTCACCGCTCCGGCGCCAAAGCCCGCGGTGGCCAGGTAGCGCTTGCTTACCGCCCAGTGCTTGCGGGTGTCCTCGGAAAACAGATCGTGCTGGCTGTGCCATTGGAGTTCGGCTTCCTGGCGGCGGATGCGCTGATGCTGGTACAGGTGTTCGATGTCGATCCTGAGGGCCTGTTCCCGTTGGCGTTGGTGTCGGTACCAGCGATCCCGCAGGGTCTCGGCGAGGCTCGTATCGCTGGTTTCGGCGATCTGGTTGAGCGTCAGTGTGCGTCGTTCCTGATATGACATCAGGTCTTCGAGGGCTCGGGCAACCAGGCCTGCCGCCTGGCGCCGGCGCTGGCGGCGCTGTTCGGACAGGAACCGGGTGGCCCGTTCCAGCGGCGCCTCCCAGTCCGGTTCCAGCTGGCCGAACGCTCGTAACAGGCTTAGATGTTGCTCAAACGGGGCGCGAACAGCGTCGAACTTGCGGACAACCTGGAAGAACTGGCCCAGTGCGGCCTGCCAGGTGTCGCTGTAATCGTCCTCACCGATACTGTTGATCAGCGCCAGGCTCGGACGCCCGGTCCAGCGCAGAATGGTCATTTCCGCCTCGTGTTCGGCACTGTAGGGCACCGAGCCATCCACCACATAGATGATCCCGGCACCTTCCACGATCGGTGCCAGCAATTCACATTCATCGACAAACCGGTCATCACCCCGGTGCTGGAGCACAAAAGCCCGCGCAGTTTCCGGGTGATCCGAGGCGGAAATGCTGTGCGCCTCCAGCCACTGCAACACTCGCCGTGGGCGCTGGAAACCCGGGGTGTCCACCAGGGTGTAGAGTTTCCGGCCGTCGACGGTCAGCGGATAGTCCTGCCGGGCCCGGGTGGTACCGGGTTCCAGGGCAATGGCGATAGCGTCATTCTGGGACAGGGTGGCGACGACACTGGATTTGCCCTTGTTCGGGTGGCCGACCACGGCGAATACCGGAGCATTGGTCATGGTTGTGCACTCCCGGCCAGATAGGGATTGGGCTCTTCGGTAGGCGGCAAGGCCACCGAGGCAAAGCCCGGAGCCAGGCGTTCGGTAAACCGAAGCCAGGGCTGAACCAGGTGGGTCTGCGGCGGCTGGTTCGGATCGCTCGCCAGCGGCAGCAGGGTTACCCGGCTATTCGAGGGCCAGCGCTCCCGGGCGGTCTCCAGAAAATCGTGCAGCTCGCCGGTGGGCGGCTCCCAACTGCGGGTGACGACAATGACTGCCGGATGTTCCTGGCCGGCCAGGTGGATGCCTACTTGTGCCAGTACGTCTTCATCCTGGGCCAGACTGGCCCGGCCCCCGGCCCGGAAAATTCGGCAATCCGGAGCCTGCAGGCGTTGGGGCAACTCCGGTTCGCCGGCACCGGCCCAGCAGATCATCAGCGGGGTGTCTGGCAGTTGGTCTGGCTGGGCCCGGGTGCGGGTGTCTGGCAGGTCGGCGGCATCGTTGTGGCTGCTGCCGGTATCCAGGGTGGCGGTTTCCATCCGGTATAACAGGGCCTTCATGCCGGGATGGCCCGCCATCAGCCGAGTGGCACGGCGGCGCAGCAGGCTTTGGCTGAGAATCAGCAGCAGCACACGCGGTATCACCGTCCAGGTCAGCCATAACATGACCACGAAGGGCCACCACAGGCCCCAGCGTGAAGGCTCGACTCCGGTTGTGACGGGAGCGGCGCGAAAGAATCGGGTTGCCTCCACCAGCTCCAGAGACGGCACCGCGGAAGGCCACAGCCAGGACCAGGGCGCCGCCAGGGCGCTGACCAGATGGTGGTAGCCTGAAGCGGCGGTATCCAGAGTGGTGCTCCAGCCAAAGGCCAGGTCCTGAACCACCACCATGATCAGCAGCGTGGCCAGGCCGGCAAGACCAAAAGCAACGCCGCCGGCGTGGGCCGCCCGCGCCATCAGTAGTGGCTGGATCCGGGCCCGGGTCGGGCTGGCGTGGTCCAGGTGCAGCCGTTTCAGCAACCAGCGCCAGGGTTGCCAGCCGACTATGGCCTGTACCGTGGTGGCCAGTGCCAGCAGCAACTGGAACAGCACAAAGGCCAGAATCACAGTGATGTTGATGCGCTGGCCGCCGTCATAGAACAGCAGGCTCAGCATGGTCACGATGCCCATCAGGCAGCCGGCACCTGTGAAGCCGCTGGTTGCCCGGCGCCAGAGTTTCAGTTCCCGACGGCCAGCCGTCACGGCGCCGCCGGGGCCGGACAGTCGATCCATGTGCGCCAGCCAGCGCGAAGGGCTGGGCTTTATTCCCTGCTGCTCGCAGTCCAGAGCAAAGCGCCGGTCCCGGCGGTGGAGAAAGGCGGGGGGCTGATCCCTGTCCCGCTGGATGCGGTCGTCAAAATCCAGCAGCAGACGAAGGGGGTTCGGGCTCATGCAGTGTCCTGATGCAAGTTCGGTCGTGGGTGCTTTGCTGTTAGCATATAGGCAATTACGATCCTGATACCAGCCAATGGACCCGCCATGCCCCATCACCTCATGAATCTGCGCCATGTACCTGATGACGAGGCCGAGGAGATCCGGGCTCTGTTTGAGGACCATGGGGTGCGTTACTACGAGACCCCGCCCAGCCGCTGGGGCATCAGCATGGGCGGCTTCTGGGTTCACGATGCGGAGGAGGCGGAGCGAGCCAAGGCGTTGCTGGATGAGTATCAGCGTCAGCGTTTCGAGAGGCAGCGCCAGGCCTATGAGCAAGGCCTGGCCCGCGGCGAAATCGGTGGTATCGGCTCCATGTTTCGACGCTATCCGCTGCGGACTCTGGCGGCCTGCCTGGCCATCGCTGCAATTGCGGCAATCAGCTTGCTGCCCTTTGTTCGAATAGGCTAGTTTCACTGTCCGTTGTCTGGTTTTTCAGACAGTGTTCGGTCTGCCGGACAGTCTGCGGCCAGCGGCGGTCCTGCGCGCCTGCCATGCCATTGCATGCGCAATTGCTGTCCGGAATTCCGGAATAGCCCCCTCTCAAGTGCCAGTAATTTTTCATTTTTCTAAATATATTCATGGTCTTGTCCGGTTGGCACAGGATCCGCATGGGCCGTGGCGCCCATGGGGCCGATTCAACAACAACAAACAAGGACCGACCATGAAACGAATGATGCTCTGCACCCTGATCGGTGCTGCCACGGTGACGCTTACTGCCTGCAAGAAGGACGAGGTGTTCAACTCCTTGCCTGATTTCCTGGTGAGTGATGTCCAGCAGTTCGATTACGATGGCAATACCGATGATCTTCTTACCGCAGGCCTGGGGCCGGAGGGTCTGGCCAGTGCCACACCACCGGCGTTTGTCGATGCCCTGAATCCGACACCGGCGGAGTTGCGCCGGCTGGCCATCTACAACAATTACCGGGCACTGGTGGATACTGCACCCGGCGGAGGCTATGGCAGCCTGTTTGGTCCGGCCGTGGATAACGCCAGTGGCCGAATTCCGGGCCAGGAATTCATTGCGCTGATGCAGGTGCCGGGCGCCACTGTGCCGGTGACGGTAATGGCCCAGGTGCCCGACAGCTTTGATCCGGATTTTCCGTGCATGGTAACCGCGCCCTCCTCGGGTTCCCGCGGGATCTACGGCGCCATTGGCACCGCCGGGGAGTGGGGCCTGAAAAAGGGCTGCGCAGTGGTTTATACCGATAAGGGCACCGGTACCGGTGCCCATAACCTCGCCACAAACACCGCCCAGTCCGTGAACGGAACACTCACCCTAGAACCTGAAGAAGCCTTGTTCCGGGCGGATCTGGACGCCCAGAGCCGGGATGATTTCAATAGCCAGTGGCCGGATCGCTTCGCCTGGAAACACGCCCATTCCAAACAGAACCCGGAGGCAGACTGGGGCCGGCATGTGTTGCAATCCATTGAGTTCGGCTTCTATGTGCTGAACACACTCCATGGCCGGGAACTGGGTAATGGTGAAATTCTCCGGACCATCAACCCGAGGAACACCCTGGTGATTGCCTCCAGTGTTTCCAACGGCGGTGGAGCCTCGGTGCGGGCGGCGGAACAGGACGAGAAAGGCCTGATTGATGGTGTGGCGGTGTCTGAGCCCAATGTGAATCCGGCTGTGGACCGGAGTTTCAGCATTCGTCAGGGCAATGGCCCTGCACTGACGGAACACAGCCGCAGCCTGCTGGATTACACCACCGCGCTGGCGGTGTACCAGGGTTGTGCCAACCAGGCCCCCGGCATCCGAGACCTTGCCCCCCTGAACGGCGTGTTCAATCCGCCGGTGACTGGCCAGAACATCTGCCATTCCCTGTTCAACAAGGGGCTGGTGTCGGGTGCTACCCAGGATGACTGGGCGCTCGATGCGCAACGGATCCTGAACGAGGACTTCGGCGTGCAGCCGGAGCAGAACCTGCTGGCGCCAGTGCATTTTGGCCTGGCGGTCGCCCAGAGCATTGCCATGACCTACGCCAATGCTTACGGCCGCGCGGGTGTTGAAGACCGGGTGTGTGGCCTGAGCCTCGCAGCGACCGGCAGTGCCGGTGCGGTGGTGCCACTGGCGCCTGCGGCCGAGGCGTCGCTGTTTGCAGCGAGTAACGGCATTCCGCCCTCCGCCGGTGTCAATCTGGTCTACGACAACGCCGAGGGCCAGCCCACGAACCTCGCCGTTAGCGCTTCGCCCAGTTCCAGCCAGGTGGATTATGGTCTGGACGCCCTGTTGTGCCTGAGAAGTCTTGCCGAAGGCAGGGATGTGGTCACCGGCGAGCCCCTCGAGGGCGCTCAGGCTGAGCTGCACGAAGCCATCAGCCGTGGCATTTCAGCGGTGCGGGCCAGCGGAGACCTGCAGCGCAAGCCGACGGTATTTGTCACCGGACGGGCTGATGCCATCCTGCCCATTAACCACACCTCCCGGCCCTATGTCGGCCTGAACCAGGCAGTGGAAGGTCGCCACAGCAACCTGCGCTATTACGAAATTCTCAACGCCCATCATCTGGATGTACTCAACGGCTTTCCGGGCATCGGTGACCGCTATGTGCCGTTGCATCACTATTACTTCCAGGCGCTGGATCTGATGTGGGCCCGTCTCACCGACAAGCAGCCACTGCCTCCCAGTCAGGTAGTGCGCACGGTGCCCCGGGGCAGCCTGACCACCCCCCTGACCCTGGCGAACCTGCCGCCGATTCAACCCGAACCGGCGGAAGCGGACCGGATTGTCTTCACCGGTAACCAGTTGCAGATCCCGGACTGAACGTTGTCGGTTGAATGCCACCTTTGGAGGTTTGCCCCCGCAATGGGGGCTTCCTATACTCCCGTGACGGCGTCCGGAAATCCGGACGCCCAAGGATTGCCCATGAAACCACCCCTACCCGTGAGCACGCGGACTATGAGCGAGTTGTTTACCAACAAGAACAAGAGCGGCCTGACCCGTGACCTGATCGAAGCCCTGTTTCCCATGTTTGAGGAGGCCAGTGCCGGTGCCATTGCAGTGGATCGGGAAACCAACATTACCTGGATCAACGGCAGTTATTCCCAGTTGCTGGGGCTCGGGGATCCTTCGCAGGCGATCGGAAAGCCGGTGCGCAAGGTAATCCCGCAGACCCGGATGCCAGAGGTGATTGAAACCGGCAAACCCCTGTTGCTGGACATCATGGAGCACAATGAGCAGCAACTGGTGGTCACTCGACTGCCGTATTACGACGATCAGGGCGGCATTGTCGGTGCTGTTGCCTTCGTGCTCTACGATGACCTGCAACCGCTGACACCGCTGGTGTCCAAATACCGGCGCCTGCACCGCGATCTGGCCGCTGCCCGCAAGGCCCTGGCGAAGAAAAGCCGTGGCACCCGCTACAGTCTGGGCGATTTTGTCGGGGGCAGTCCGGCGGCCCTCGAGGTAAAGCGCCGGGCGCGACTGGCGGCAGGCCGGGACATGCCGGTACTGCTGCTGGGGGAAACCGGCACCGGCAAAGAGGTGTTAGCCCAGGCTATCCATGCGGTCTCTCCCAGGGCAGATAAGCCCTTTGTTGGTGTGAACGTGGCTGCGGTGCCGGAAAACCTGCTGGAGGCGGAATTCTTCGGTGTCGCTCCGGGCGCTTACACCGGTGCAGACCGTCGTACCCGGGAGGGCAAGTTCCAACTGGCCAACGGGGGCACGCTGTTTCTGGATGAGGTGGGGGATATGCCGCTGCCGTTGCAGGCCAAGCTGTTGCGGGCGTTGCAGGAGGGCGAAATTGAGGCTCTGGGCTCGAACAAGGTAACGACAGTGGATGTGCGGGTGATTGCGGCCACCAGTCGCAACCTGGAGGCCATGATTGCTGAAGGCAGCTTTCGTTCAGACCTCTATTACCGGCTGAATGTGCTGGAGATCAATATCCCGCCCCTGCGGGACCGATTGGCCGATCTGGGCGTGCTGTGTGAAGCCCTGCTGGGTGAAATCTGTGAGGGTCAGGACATGCGTGGCGAGATTACCGATGCCGGTGTCGCGGCCCTGGGCAGTTACGACTGGCCGGGCAACATCCGGGAATTGCGCAACGTGCTCGAGCGGGCCCTGACTATGAGCGAAGACGGTGACCTGCTGGATGCCGATGCCATCTTCAAAGTGTTACCCCGTGCTGGCCAGCGTCTGGTCTCTCCGGTTCCCGCCCGCTCTGTGCGGCCGCTGGCCCGCATTGTGGCTGAGGCCGAAGCCCAGGCGATTGAAGAGGCCCTGGTGACCTGCCGTGGCAACCGTACCAAGGCCGCCCGGCTGCTGGGGATTTCCCGTTCTGTACTCTATGAAAAGCTGGCCAAGCTGTCCTGAAATCCGGACACCTGTCTGGCTATCGGGACAACTACGTACTACTGAGGTCTATATGTGTCTTTATATCCGGACGGTTTATTTGGTTGATCCTCAAAAGAGTCTATCTAAAACTTTGAAAAACAATAACTAATTTATTCTGGTATGCCCCGTGCTTTGGACCGTGTGCAGGACGTCAGAACAATGCAGACAATAAGACTGGCGTTACCCGTTGGACCCGCGAGACCCCCTGTCCGTCTGTTCCTGCATTGTCTGACTATACTCAGATAAGGCCGTTAAAGGCCGCACACAACAACAAAGCAAGGAGACTTGCCAATGAAACTTCTCAAGGCTCTCACCGGTGTTGCCGGTGCGATTGCTCTCACCACCGGTTCTGCTTTCGCCGATGATCTTCGCTGGAAAATGCCGGTTGCTTTCGCCACCAACCTGCCTGGCCTGGGTTCACCAGCGGCCTGGGTAGCCGATAACCTGACCACGGCGTCTGATGGCAGCATTCAGGTTCGTGTTTACGAACCCGGAAAGCTGGTTCCACCATTCGATATTCTCCAATCTGTCTCTGATGGCAAGGTCTCCGCCGGTTACACCTGGATCGGGTACGACCAGGGCAAGGTGCCAGCGATTCCACTGTTTGCGGCCGTGCCTTTCGGAATGAAGCCCTGGGCCTACATCGGTTGGTACTACTACGGTGGCGGCCACGAGTTGTTGCAGGAAACCTACGCCAACAAAGGCTTCAAGGTACACGCCCAGCTGTGTGGCATTATCGGGCCCGAAACGGCGGGTTGGTATGCCGAGCCGATTGAGTCGCTGGAGGACTACAAAGGCCTCAAAATCCGCTTTGCGGGCCTGGGCGGCAAGGTTCTCGAGAAGCTGGGTGCGTCTGTAACCATGATGCCGGGTGGTGAGCTGTATCAGGCACTGGAGAAAGGAACCATTGATGCCACGGAATTCTCCATGCCTGCCATTGATCAGATCCTGGGCTTCAACCAGGTGGTCAAGTACAACCTGTTCCCCGGCTGGCATCAGCAGTTCACTGCACAGTACATGCTGATCAACCAGGATGAGTGGGATCGCACCACTGAAGCCCAGAAAGCGCTGGTTGAAGCCTCATGCACTGCAGCCACTACTCGTGGTCTGGCCGAAGGTGAGTACAAGAACGGCAAGGTTCTGGCGGAGTTCCAGGACAAGGGCGTTCAGGCCGACCAGATTCCCCGCGATGTCCTGCTCAAGCTGAAAGAAGTGACCGAGGAGGTGCTCAAGGAGGAAGCATCCAAGGATGCTGACTTCAAACGCGTCTATGAAAGCCAGCAGGCGTTTATGGAAACCTACAAGGTGTGGGATACCCGCGCCTACGTTCCGGCGGATCTCTAAGGTCCGGGGCTGACTGCGGGGGTCGGGCGATGACCGGTGCCCCCTGATCGAGTCTGGATGGCCCTGCGGGGCCATCCCTGTTTACCCGTAGGCTTTCTGAACGAGGAACGGTTGTATGGCAGTGTCTGATAAAGGCTCACCGCCTGAGGTGCACGCGTCGGCGTCGGACGCCGGTCAATTTATTCATCACCACACCGAATTTCCGACCACCCGGTTCAGCCAGGTTCTGGACGGTGTGATTTCTGCGATAGGCAAGAGTGCTTCCTGGCTCTGGTTTGTGGTCACCGGCGTGATCATTTATGCCGTGGTGGGCCGCTATGCGTTTGGTATGGGGTCGGTCACCCTGGAGGAAGTCCAGTGGCACCTGGCCGGCGCTGGTTGGTTGTTGGGACTGGGCTATACCCTGGTAACTGATGATCACGTGAGGGTGGATGTCATCCATGAGCGACTGTCGCTCAGGGGCCAGGCCTGGATTGAACTGTTTGGCCTGCTGTTTCTCTTGTTGCCGTTTCTGGGATTGGCGGTCTACGAGATGATTCCCTATGCAGTGAGTTCCTGGGAGCAGGGCGAGACCAGCCAGGCACCGGCGGGCCTCCCTTACCGCTGGATTCTCAAGGGCATTCTGGCGCTGTCTTTTGCCCTTCTGATCATAGCGGCCCTGTCCCGTCTGCTGAAAGTTACCGCTTTGCTTTTCGGCTTTCCAAAGCCAATCCGGGTCGAATCCGGTGAGAACAAGAAAGAGGATGCGTCCTGATGGAGCTTGAAACCCTGTTTGTAATCGGCATGTTCCTCACCTTCGGGGCATTGCTGATGACCGGTTATCCGGTTGCGTGGGTATTGGGTGGCACCGCGGTTATCTGGACCGTTGTTGGTGTTGTCGCCGTTGAGAATTTTGGAGCCAATCTGTGGTTCGATTATCAATCTTCCATGGGTCTTGTGCCCGAGCGAATCTGGAAGGTGGTCAGTAGTGAAACCCTTGTGGCCCTGCCCATGTTTATCTTCATGGGCATCATGCTTGACCAGTCCGGCGTGGCCGAGCGACTGATGAACAGCATGGTCAAACTGTTTGGCGCCGTGCGCGGCGGCTATGCGGTGACCGTCATTGTTATCGGCGTCCTGTTGGCCGCGACCACCGGTATCATCGGGGCTTCCGTGGTGCTCCTCGGTATGTTGTCCCTGCCGGTAATGATGGAGAACAAGTACGACAAGGGCTTTGCGGTGGGTACTGCGTGTGCCACCGGGACCCTGGGGATTCTGATCCCGCCCTCCATCATGCTGGTTCTGATGGCTGACCGGCTGGCGGTCCCCGAGGCGTCCGTAGGTGACCTGTTCATGGGTGCATTCTTCCCCGGACTTATGCTGGGCGCCATGTATGTGGCCTACGCCATCATCCGCCCGATGCTGCAACCGAATATTGCGCCGGTGCCAGAGGGTACCGAGAAAGTGAGCTGGGCCATCGTCTGGGATGTGGCGAAGGCAGTGGTGCCAACGGCCGCATTAATCCTGGGTGTATTGGGCTCTATCTTCGCCGGCATAGCCACTCCAACGGAGGCCTCCGGTGTTGGCGCGTTGGGCGCTCTGCTTCTGGCTCTGATGTCCGGCCGGCTGAACCTGAATGTGCTTAACTCCTCCATGCAGCAGACCACCCGCACGGCGGCTTTCATCTTTGCCATTTTCCTGGGTGCGACGGCATTTTCTGTCGTGCTGCGCGGTCTGGGTGGCGATCAGGTAATTGAAGACGCCCTGCTGGGCCTTCCTTTTGGACCCTACGGCGTCGTTCTCACCATTCTTCTGGGTGTTTTCCTGCTGGGATTCTTCCTGGACTGGGTGGAAATCACCCTGATCATTCTGCCGCTGGTGGCACCGGTCGTTCAGCAGCTGGGTTTCGATCTGGTGTGGTTCACCATTCTGTTTGCCATGTGTCTGCAAACGTCTTTTCTGACACCGCCGGTCGGGTTCGCACTGTTCTACATCAAGGGTGTCGCCCCGCCGGAGATCAAAGTCACCGATATTTATCGTGGTGTTATTCCGTTCATCATTATCCAGCTGGTCGCTCTGGCCATCGTGTTTGTGGTCCCGGAAATCGCGACCTGGCTGCCGGGTGTGGCATACGACTAAGGAGAAAATAACAATGCGTCTGGAAAACCGGATTGCCCTGATTACCGGTGCTGGCCGCGGCATTGGTCGCGCCATCGCCGAGGCTTATGGCCGCGAGGGAGCTAAAGTCGCTGTGGCTGACCTAACGCTTCAGGCAGCACAGGATACTGTGGCTGCCATCGAGCAGGCCGGCGGCACCGCCATCGCCCTTGAAATGGATGTTACTGATGAAGATGCAATTGACGTAAACGTCAATTATGTGGTTAAACAGTGGGGTGGGCTGGACATTGCCATCGCCAACGCTGGCATTCAGCATATCGATGCGGTGCACAAGCTTGCGTATGCGGACTGGCGCAAGGTCATGAACGTGCATCTCGACGGCGCCTTTCTGGTGACTCGTGCGGCACTCAGGCATATGTATGCCAGCGGTGGTGGCACCATGCTGTATATGGGGTCTGTACACTCATTGGAAGCCTCCCCTCTGAAGGCACCCTATGTCGCCGCCAAGCACGGCATGCTGGGCCTGTGCCGGGCGGTGGCGAAAGAAGGTGCGGAGCACGGGGTGCGCAGCAACATCATCTGCCCCGGCTTTGTGCGCACACCGCTGGTGGACAAGCAGATACCGGAGCAGGCCAAAGAGCTGGGCATTTCCGAAGAAGAAGTGATCAGCAAGGTCATGCTCAAGAACACCGTGGACGGGAAGTTCACCACCCTGGAAGACGTATCAGAACTGGCGGTGCATCTGGCAGCCTTCCCGTCCGCTGCCCTGACCGGCCAGTCGATCGTGGTCAGCCACGGCTGGCATATGCAGTAATTTTCTGGAGAGACGGATGAGCAACACAGAACAATCACCGGTTGTCTGGACCCCGGACCAGGACACCCTCACCCGTTCCCGCATGGGCCAGTTCAAGGCCTGGCTGGAGCAACAGGGCTTTGGCCCCTTTGATGATTACCACGCCCTGCACCAGTGGTCGATTACCGAACTGGACACCTTCTGGCAGAAGGTCTGGGACTACTGCGGCCTGGTCTGCGAGACACCGGCCAAACAGGTGCTTGGCAACCGGGAAATGCCGGGTGCGGAATGGTTCCCGGGCATGAAACTGAATTTTGCCGCCAACCTGCTGCGGCTGGCGGACGGCGACCATGCTGATAGAGAAGCGGTGGTGGCCTACTGTGAAACCCGCCCGGTACTGCGCAAGACCTACGCCGAACTGAAAGCCGACGCCGGTGCTCTGGAAGCCTTCCTGCGCAGCAAGGGCATTGCCAAGGGCGACCGGGTGGCGGGTGTGGTCACCAATGGCTACGAAGCCCTGGTGGGTATGCTGGCGGCTACCAGCCTGGGTGCGATCTGGAGCTCCGCATCACCGGACTTCGGCATCGGCGCCATCAACGACCGCTTCGGCCAGATCGAGCCCTCAGCCCTCATTGTGGTCAACGGCTACGGCTATGGCGGCAAAGTGTTCGCGCGCCAGGCCGACTTCGCCGAGCTGATCGCGGGCCTGCCCTCCCTGAAGGTGGTGGTCAGCATTGCCCAACTGCCCGATGAAGCACCGATCTCCGGCGAACTGGTTACCACCTGGGATGAGGCCCTGAAAGCCGGTGAAGGCGAGGCTCCCTCGTTCACCCCGGTCGATCCGGATCACCCTGTGTACATCCTCTATTCCTCGGGCACCACCGGCAAACCCAAGTGCATCGTGCACGGTACTGCCGGCTTGCTGGTTAACCACGCCAAGGAACTGATGCTCCATGGTGATGTTGGCCCGGAAGACCGCTTCCTGTACTTCACCACCTGCGGCTGGATGATGTGGAACTGGCAGGCCTCTGCCCTGATGACCGGCGCCGCCGTAATCACCGTCGACGGCTCCCCGGGTTACCCGAGTCTGAATTTCCTGTGGGAAACCGTAGCGAAAGAACGGGTCACCCACTACGGCACCAGCGCCCGTTTCATCGCCGGCTGCCGCAAAGCTGAACTGCAACCGGCGAAAACCCTGGACCAGAGCCACCTGCGCGTGGTGTTCTCCACCGGCTCCCCGCTGTTGCCGGAAGACTACGACTGGATCTATACCGACGGTGCTCCCAACGTATTGCTGGGCTCCATCGCCGGCGGCACCGACATCTGCGGCTGCTTTGTGGGATCAACACCACTGTTACCGGTGCGAAGAGGTGAAATCCAGTGCCGCTTCCTGGGCGTGGACGCGGTCGCCTACGGCGACGACGGCCAGCCGGTCAGCGAAGGCCGGGGCGAACTGGTCTGCCGCCAGCCGTTGCCCTCAATGCCGGTCAGCTTCTGGCAGGATCCAGACGGTGAACGCTATCGTGATGCCTACTTCAATACCTTACCCGGCGTCTGGGCCCACGGCGACTTCATCGAATTCACCGAACATGGCGGCGCCATCATCTACGGCCGCTCCGACGCCACCCTCAACCCCGGCGGCGTGCGCATCGGCACCGCCGAAATCTATCGTCAGGTGGAAACCGTTGACGCGGTTAAAGACAGCCTCGTGGTTGGACGCCAGATCGACGGCGACGTGGAAGTGGTGCTGTTCGTGGTTCCGGCCGAAGGCCAGACCGTCACCGACGACCTGGTCAAAACCCTGAAAACCCGAATCCGCGAAGGTGCCAGCCCCCGACATGTGCCCAAACACATTGTCGAGGTGCCGGACATTCCCTACACCCGTAGCGGCAAAAAAGTGGAACTCGCGGTGGCCCGGCTGATCAACGGTTCCAGGAAAGCCGACAACCGGGATGCACTGGGCAACCCGGAAGCGCTGGACCGGATTCGGGAACGTTTGGCGCAAGCAGGGTTGTTGCCCGACTGATTCTGGATAAAGGGGAATGTGAAGTGTGCCGATATGGGCTGTTTTGTCGACAAAACAGCCCATATTTGCGAACTCTGCGACGATGAAATTGGACTACCCGTACAGCGTTTGGGCGTGGCAGGGGGAGAGCTTTCCAAAACCTTGCGGAGCCATGAATGGCGGAGCAGAGCGTACAGGGAGGTATTCACAGCGTGTTTTGGAAAGCTCTCCCCCTGTCACGCTTACCCCTTACCTGATAAATGTTAGAAAGTTTCGTAAATTCCCGCCATTTCATCGTCCTGTCACGGAAGATCAGGCATTTTAAGTCCGTTCTTATACTAAGATCGTAACCAAAATTTTGTAAAAAATGCTATCTTAGTAGGTCTATCAAAAGTTCCGAATCAGTCACTGGCCCGACCGGACGTTCACAAGACGCCCGACCGCGCCATGACCGTCCTGAACCCACCCAATAGCCTGAGGACGAAAATGACATCATCCAAAGCCAAGATTGTCTACACGTTGACCGACGAGGCCCCCGCCCTCGCCACCCGGTCACTGCTTCCCATCCTGGAAACCTTCGCCAAGCCGGCTGGCATCGACTTCGAAACCAGCGACATCTCTCTCGCGGCGCGTATTCTGGCAGGCTTCCCGGACTACCTTGAGGAAGACCAGCGGGTTCCGGATGCCCTGGCTGAATTGGGTGAGTACACCAAGGATCCGGACGCCAACATCATCAAACTGCCGAACATCTCCGCCTCCATTCCGCAGCTGCGTGCCGCGATCAAAGAACTGAACGAGCAAGGCTACAAGGTGCCCGAGTACAAGGAGCACCCGGAGACCGACGAAGAGAAAGAAATTCACGCCCGCTACAGCAAGGTGCTGGGCAGTGCCGTTAACCCGGTACTGCGTGAAGGTAACTCCGATCGTCGCGCGCCGGCCGCGGTAAAGGCCTTCGCACGTAAGTACCCGCACACCATGGGCGAATGGAGCCCGGCCTCGCGTACCCACGTGGCGCACATGCGCGGTGGCGACTTTTACTCCAGCGAGCAGTCCGTGACTCTGGACAAGGCCACCAACGCCCGCATCGTGTTCGAGAACAAAAAGGGCGAACAGACTGTTCTGAAATCCGACCTGCCGCTGCAGGAAGGCGAAGTGCTCGACGGTATGTTCATGAGCAAGAAGGCGCTGGTGAAGTTCTTCGAAGACGCCATTGCCGACTGTGAGAACACCGGCGTGATGTTCTCCCTGCACGTGAAAGCCACCATGATGAAAATCTCCCACCCGATCGTGTTCGGTCACGCGGTGAAGGTTTTCTACAAGGAGCTGTTCGACAAGTACGGTGAGCTGTTCCAGGAAATCGGTGTTAACCCGAACAACGGCCTTTCGTCCGTGATCGAGAAGATCAAGCAACTGCCGGAATCGAAGCAGGAGCAGATTCAGGAAGACCTGCACGCGTGCTACGAGCACCGTCCGGAAATCGCCATGGTCGATTCTGTTAAAGGGATCACCAACCTGCACGTGCCGAGCGATGTCATTGTCGACGCCTCCATGCCGGCGATGATCCGTAACTCCGGCAAGATGTGGGCCCGTGATGGCAAGCTGAAGGACACCAAGGCGGTGATGCCGGAGTCCACCTACGCCACCATCTACCAGGAAGTGATCAACTTCTGTAAGACCCACGGCGCGTTTGACCCCACCACCATGGGTACCGTTCCGAACGTGGGCCTGATGGCGCAGAAAGCCGAAGAGTACGGCTCTCACGACAAGACCTTCGAAATGAAGGAAGACGGTGTCGTGCGCGTTGTGGCCGAAGACGGCACTGTCCTGACCGAGCACAAGGTTGAGGAAGGCGATATCTGGCGTGCCTGCCAGACCAAGGATCTGCCGATCCGCGACTGGGTCAAGCTGGCGGTTAACCGTTCCCGCTCCAGCGGCATGCCGGCCGTATTCTGGCTGGACGATGAGCGTGCCCACGATGCCCAGCTGATCAAGAAGGTCAAAACCTACCTGGCTGAACTGGACACCGAAGGTCTGGACATTCGCATCATGTCTCCGGTTCGCGCCATTCGCTGGACCATGGAGCGTCTGATTCGCGGCCTGGACACCATCTCTGTCACCGGCAACGTGCTGCGTGACTACCTGACCGACCTGTTCCCGATCCTGGAGCTGGGCACCAGCGCCAAGATGCTGTCCATCGTGCCGCTGCTGAACGGCGGTGGTCTGTATGAGACCGGTGCCGGCGGTTCCGCGCCCAAGCACGTACAGCAGCTGATTCAGGAAAACCACCTGCGCTGGGATTCCCTGGGTGAGTTCCTGGCCACCGCGGTGTCTCTGGACGAGCTGGGCGAGAAGCAGAACAACGAGCGTGCCCGCCTGCTGGGCCAGACCATGGACAAGGCCACCGAGCGACTGCTGGAAAACAACCAGTCTCCGTCGCGGGTAACCGGCGAGCTGGACAACCGTGGTTCCCACTTCCACCTGGCCCGCTACTGGGCGGAAGAGCTCTCCAAACAGGATGAAGACAAGGAACTGAAAGAATTCTTCACCAAGCTGTCTGCCCAGCTGGAGGAGAACAAGGACAAGATCCTGGAAGAAATGACCGTGGTGCAGGGCCATCCGGCCGATATCGGTGGTTACTACCACCCGCCCATGGAGAAGGTGTGCGAGGTCATGCAGCCGAGCGCCACTTTCAACAAGATCCTGGCCGAGGCACGGGATTCCGTGAAGTAAGGCCAGTGTTTCAGCCGGGCCATTGGCCCGGCATGAATCCCCGAAACCCGGTGCGCTTGAGGCTCACCGGGTTTTTTATTCGTCTGGCTCTTCCTGGTAGCCCTGTCCGGTTTCACCGGCCTTGCGTAGCTGAAGCAGCGTCATCGGCGGGCCGATTAACTCGAATACCACCGTAGCGCCAATCACCAGCGGCAGAATGTAGCCAAGCTCCGGCAGCCGTTCGGTGGCCACCAGGGCGAGGCCCAGGGCAACGCCGGCCTGGGGCATCAGGCAGGCACCGATACGCTGCCGGGTTTCCGGGGCGGAGCCGGCAAGCAGGCCGCCCAGGTAACCACCGGCCAGTCGGCCGCCAATGCGGGCCAGTACATAGGCCAGGCCAAGCGCACCGAGGGTGGGGAGCGCCAGCCAGTCGAGCTGGTACCCGGCCATAAAGAAAAACAGTGCCAGGAAGGGCTCGGAAATGCCCTCGATGGAACGGAACGGCCGAACGTGATGTCGGGCTCGGTTCGCCACCACAATGCCCAGGGTCATGCAGGTCAGCAGGTACGACAGGCCAAACCAGCTGGCCAGCCCCGCCGCGACAAAGACAAACCCGGCGGATTCCAGCAGCATGGGTTCACCCGGCCGTAGCCGCCCGGTCAGCCAGGCCATGGGAAACCCCAGTACCATACCCAGCAGCACCGAGCCTGCCACTTCCCAGAGCCCGTGCAACATGGCCGTGGGGCCGCTCAGATCGCCGTTGCCCAGCAACAGACCGGCCGCCACCAACAGAACACTGAACAGAATGGCGCCCCAGGCATCGTCGATGGCGACCACCTGAAACACCAGCCGGGTGAGCGGGCCGTTGGCGCCCGCTTCGCGCAGGACATCCAGGGTCGCTGCCGGTGCCGTGGCGGTGGCAATGCCGCCCAGCAGCAGAGCCGCCGGCAGGTTGCCGGTGACGGCCCAGACCGCCAGGATGACCGCCACGGCGGTCAGCAACGTGACGGCCAGGCTGACAATCAGCGCTTCTTTTCCCTGCCTGAGATCCCGTGCCGACATTCGTTCACCCAGCAGAAAACCCACCATCGCCAGGGTTAACTGGGTAATCAGGCTGAAGCTCTGGTCTGCGTTATCCGGCAGCAGGTCAAGCAAATCCGGTCCAGCCAGGGCGCCCAGCAACAGCAGCAGGGTCACCCGGGGCACGTGTACCTTCTGGCCCACGGCGTGCGCAGCGAGTGCCAGCAGCAGGGTGCTACCGATAAGGATCAGGTCGCTGGAGTGATTCACCCCCTTACTCCTGTTGCAGCGGAGCGAACCGGGCCTGGGTCAGTCGGGCCAGATCGGCGGGTGCCAGTTCGATTTCCAGGCCCCGTTTGCCGGCACTGACAAAGATCGTTTCGAAGTCCTCGGCAGACTGGTCGATGAAGGTTTTCAGAGGTTTTTTCTGGCCCAGGGGACTGACCCCACCCAGGACATAGCCGGTGGTGCGCTGCACCAGCTGTTTGTCGGCCATGAGTGCTTTCTTGGCACCGGCAGCCTTGGCAATCTGTTTCAGCCCGAGCATGGCGGTGACCGGTACGATGCCCACCGCCAGATCCTTGCCATCCAGGCTGACCACCAGGGTCTTGAACACCTGGGCCGGGTTTGCACCGATTTTTTCCGCCGCTTCCTCGCCATAACTTTCGGCAGCCGGATCGTGCTCGTACTCGTGGATGGTATAGTTCACCCGGGCCTGTTTGGCGGCGTTGATTGCGGGGGTCATGACGGTTCCTGTCGGTTGGATCGAACGTAGCACCGATTAAAGCATGTGCCGCCAACGAGTTCATCCTTCCCGGAACACCGGCCAGCGTTCGGTAATGCCTCCCCTGACCGGATCAAAGACGGCCAGATCGCCGAATTGCAGGAATACCGATTCGCTCTGGTGCGGCCGAAGGAATACCCGGTCGCCCTCTGCAAGAGTGTGGCCATCGGCGAGATTGAGCATTTCCTGATTACTGGATCGGCCATAAACCGGATTGGGGGTTAATCCTGCCGGTGACACCGGCGTTGCCGGCCAGTTGCCGCCGTAGATGAAGGCCGTGCGGGCCCGGTTGGGGTTCCACAGCGCCTGCAGCCGGCCCAGCCCGGGTGCACCTGGAATCCGGGTGGTTTCCAGCAGCTTCAGGACCGGCGTGGCAATGAACACCGCGGGCCGGTGCTCAGCCAGTGTTGGCAGGTCGAAATCCGCGGGCATTACCAGGCCGGAACCGGCGGAGAGCTCATTCACGGGCAGCTCGCCGGACAGCCCGCGATAGAGCTGATAGGTGGTGGACCCCCCGGTGTTAAGTGTCAGGTCTGTCAGTGAGCGACCCAGGTGTTGCTCGGCGGTGGACACGTAATCCTGATACCGCGCCATGGCCCGGTCCCGCAGCCAGGCCGCTGGCCCCGGTGCTTTCATGATATGAGGTTCGTAGCCCATGAACCCGCTGAAACTGAGCCAGGGCGAGCGTTCAATCATGGTGAGGACCCGAGCCAGGTCACCGGTGTCGGTAAACCCGCCACGATGCAGGCCAACATCGATCTCCAGGTTAATCCGCAGCCGGCGTTGTTGTGCCCGGGCGAAACCTTCATAGGCCTCAAGCCGCTGCCGGGAATCCACCAACCATTGCAGTTGCTGTTCTGGCCGGAAGCCGCTGGTACTGAATGTGAGCTGCTGGTAGAAACGGTCAACGGCGGCCACCGGAAGCGGCTTGCCCATCAGCACATCCGCCTGAGGCAGGGCCTCGGCCACGGTGTTGAGAAAGGGTTGGTGGAAAACCATCAGCCGGTTGCTGCCGGTGGCCGCCATGATTCGTTGCAGAAGCGGCAGTGACGGCAGTGATTTGACCACAATGCGGTAATGGTATTCGCCGTTCAGGTGGCTGTTCAGGGCCGACAGGTTGTGCTCCAGCCTGGCCTGATCCAGCACCAGCGTGGGGGTTGCCTGGCCGGCTTCAGTAAGGGCAACGTCCAGGGCCCGGAAATAGGGGTTATGTCCGTCCCGGCGGGCTTCTGGTCGCAGCCAGGCCAGGGAGCCGGCGGCACCCAGGGCGGTGGCGCCGAGCAGAAGCCGGCGGCGTTGTCGAACAAAGGCATCACTGTGGGCCATGGTTACGTTTTCTCCCCGGCCGTCTCGAACAGGCTGGCCAGGTAAGGATTGAGAAACCGCCCGCCCGGGTCCAGGCTGCGCCGCACCTCCAGAAAATCCTGCCACCTGGGATACAGGGCCCTGAAATCGCCGGACTTGAGGGTGTTGAGCTTGCCCCAGTGGGGCCGGCCGCCGTGCCGCAGCAAAATCGGCTCCAGCGCCGCGAACATGGGTTGATAGTCTTCCTCGAAGAATCGGTGTACCGCAATGGAGACGGAATCGCGCTGGTAAAACGGGCTGAGCCAGGCATCGTCGGCCTTCACAAAGCGAACCTCGAAAGGAAAGAACACCTCGGGAAACTGTGCTTCCACTACAGACACAATCTCCCGGAAGGCCGCCTGCCAGTTTTCCCGCGGCAAATGGTATTCCATTTCATTGAAACGGACATTGCGGTCGCTGGTGTAGTTCTGCCAGGACGCGGCCACTTTCACTTCTTTGTCCAGGGAGCGGATATAGCCGCCCAGAATCAGACGGCGTAACCGGGGCGACCAGGCCAGGTAGTCCCGCGCCCGTTGAAGATCCCGGGCGCCGTCGTTCTGGTCCAGCTGGGTGGTGGCCGATACCGGTTCGTCGGTCAGATCATGCTGGCTGGTAAAACCCATGCCGGAAAAAGGAATGTAATAGAACTCGTAGTTGCGATGCTGGTCGGCGCGGGCATCGGCAGCATCCAGAATGTCGTCCAGTGGCAGCCACTCGGTGGTCTTGCGCAACCGGTAAGGTCGGGTGTTCTGCAGGGTCACGTCGGTCACAATGCCCAGGCAGCCGAGGCCAACCCGGGCGGCGTGGAAAATCTCCGGGTGCTGTTGCCGGCTGCATTCCAGCAGTTCGCCCCCGGCGGTCATCAGCGTGAGGGCTTCGACATAGCCGGACAGGCTCATCAACCTGGCGCCGGTGCCGTGGGTCGCGGTGGCTAACAGCCCGCCCAATGCCTGTTGATCAATGTCCGGCATGTTGAACAATGCCTGGTTGATGGCGTCCAGCGGCCGGCCTACCTGCCCCAGCAGGGTTCCGGCAGCGATGCGGGCCTGGCACTGCTGATCATCGTGGCTCAGAACACCGATCATGCGCGCCAATGAGACCAGAATGCCGTCGGTGGGTACCAGGGCCGAGAATGAGTGCCCGGACCCCACGGGCCTTATGGTCGTCCCCGCATGTTCAGAGTTCTGCAGCAGATGCCGGAGCTCGTCAATGTTGGCCGGAGCAACCCGGTTTTCGGGCAGGCAGGTCTGGGAGCCGGACCAGTTTCGCCACGGCAAAGGACTTTGTGACGGCTCGCCCGCAGCCGGTAAGGCGCCCTCCCTGGCGTTGGCACCGGTCAGATGGCTGGCGATGGCAGTGCTGACCAGTAACTGCAGGAAATGACGCCGTTGCATCGTCAGTGGTCCTCCGCTTCGGCGGGTGTGGCCATAAAGCGAATCAGCTGGCGGAACTGCTCTGCGTTGCAGTCCATACAGAGCCCGTAGGGTGGCATGCCACCGATGCCAGAGACCACGTTATCCACGAGGGTTTCCATACCTTTGGCCAGCCTTGGCTGCCAGGCCTCGCCGTGGCCGGTCAAGGGAGCATCCGAGGTGCCGCGGGCGTGACAGGTCTGGCAGGATCGCTGGTAAACCGCGGCCAGTTCCGGGCTCGCCGGGCTGCTGTTGGCGGCATGGGCCTGAATGGCAGCGGATGGGCTGTGACCGCCATTACAGGCAGCCAGGCCGATGGTGATAGTGGCCACAACGGCCCGAGGCAGATGCTGGTGCAATCTCATTCTTGTTATCCATAACGCGATTATGTGTCACGTTTAGTGTCATCGATCCCGACTGAAACTGCAAATCCTTCTCGACTCATGAGTCGTAACTGTCTATTTTTTGTATAGGAAGCTTGAGGCGACAAGGAAATTGGCATGCAGCCAGAACGGCCGGATTATTCGGGGCTGACCCGACTGAAGGAAAGACACAGTCCGCGAAGACGGGCGCTTTGGACAACACTGGTGTATCTGGTGGCCGGGCTTATCTGGATTACCTTCTCGGATCGTATCGTCGAACTCTGGTTTCCGGATCCCCGCATGTTGTCGTTGGTACAGACCTGGAAAGGGTTCCTGTTTGTCGTGGTGACCGGGCTTGTGCTGTTCACGGTGATTCTGCGCCAGCTCAACAAGGATCGCCTGCTGCTATCCCTGCAATCCGACCAGCGCCGGGCGCTCCGTCGCCGTGAAAGACAGCTGACGGTGCTGATGGATAACCTGCCGGGTATGGCCTACCGCTGCCTGCCCGACGAAGACTGGACCATGTTGTTCGTATCGGCCGGGTGTGCCGATCTCACGGGGTATCAACCTGATGAGCTGATTCGTAATCGAACCACCAGCTACGCGGCCCTTATGGATGAGGAAGATGCCGGACAGGTCGCGCAGGAAGTGGAAGCGGCGGTCCGCAAAGATGAGTCCTTTTCCGTCGAGTACGCCATTACCCGCAAGGACGGCCGGAAGATATGGGTCTGGGAGCGGGGCTGCGGTGTGCTGGATGATGACGGCACCATGGTGCTTGAGGGCATTATTCTGGATATTTCCGACCGCAAGCAGCTGGAAAACGAGCTCGAAGCACTGGCGACGCGGGACTCACTGACCGGCGTGCTCAACCGCCGGGAGTGCTCACGGGTGCTGATTGAAGAGCTGGAGCGGGCGCGTCGGTACAACCGTCCCCTCGCATTATTGTGGATCGACTTTGACCACTTCAAGGAAATCAACGATACCTGGGGCCACGCTGCAGGGGATTCCGTGCTCTGTTCCATCAGCAGTCTGCTCGAGGACAGCGTTCGCAGCGTTGATACCCTGGGCCGTTTCGGGGGCGAGGAGTTTGTCCTTATTCTGCCGGAAATGGACGTTGCCGAAGCGGAGGAAACGGCTGAGCGTTTGCGCCAGCGTGTCTGCAATCAGCCGGTGGCCCTGGAATCTGGCCACAACATTCGATTGACCATCAGTATTGGCGTGGCGGTCTTTCCCGACCATGGCGATACCCTGGATGCACTTTGCGCTGCCGCCGACAAGGCGATGTATCGGGCCAAAAAACAGGGTCGGAACTGTATCGCCATGGCACAGGCGGTTCAGCCAGTCCATAATGGTTTCAGATAGTCACGTTTTCCGGCCCCGGTCGAAAAACCTCTGGAGCACCCACCAATAACAAGACTGATAAGGCGTTTATCATGCATTCACTCGCCCGCCGTGCCCTGCATACCTGTAATGTACCTCGGGACCTTACCCAGGTGACATTTTGCGACACCGCCGGTGAACATCCGGATCGGGTCGGGCTCGACGGTAACGCCGCCGAAGCCGTCTGGCGTAGTGTTGAGGCCCTGTACAGAACGGGCGTGCATCCCGGTATTCAGTTGTCACTGCGTTATCGGGGTGAGCAGGTATTGCACCGGTCGATCGGACACGCCCGGGGTAATGGTCCTCACGATCCGGCCTCGTTGCCGCGCATTCCCATGACCACCGACACCCCGATCTGTTTCTTTTCCGCCTCCAAAGCAGTCACCGCGTTACTGATGCATATGTTGTCCGAGCAGGGGCTGGTCAACCTGATGGACCCGGTGTCCTACTATTGCCCGGAATTTGCGCGTAACGGCAAGCGCACGATTACCGTGCATCAGATTCTCTCCCACCGGGGCGGTATCCCCGCGATACCCCGGGAAACGCCGATCGACGTGCTTTGGGACCGCGACGAAATCTGGCGGCTTCTGTGCGCCGCAAAGCCAGTCGAAGTGGACGGCGCCAAGGTGGCCTACCATGCCATTACCGGTGGATTTGTGTTGCAGCGGGTGCTGGAAAAGGTGACCGGCGACACTATCGAAAGCTACCTGGATCGTTACCTGCGCCGGCCCATGGGTATGAAATGGTTTACCTATGGCATTGCTCCCGAACACCTGCACGAGCTGGCCAGCAATTATGCGACCGGGCCGACACCCCGGTTTCCGGTGTCCTGGGTGGTGAACCGCGCCTTGGGCGGTGATATCCGGACGGTGGAGAAAGTCACCAACGACCCCCGCTTCCAGGAGGCGGTTATCCCCGCCGGAAATCTGTGCGGCACGGCCGAAGAAATGGGGCGCTTCTTTCAGATGATGCTCAATGGTGGCAGTTGGGATGGCAAGCGCATCTGCAGCGAACTCACGGTTCGCCGTGCCATCCAGCAATTTGGCTCACTGCAGATGGACAGGACCATGCTGGTGCCCATGCGATTCAGTGCCGGCATGATGCTGGGCAGCAATCCTGTTGGCCTTTGGGGCCAGCAAAGCCGTTATGCGTTTGGCCATGTCGGGCTGATCAATAAACTGTGCTGGGCGGACCCGGCCCGGGACATTTCCGTCAGCTTGTTGAACACCGGTTTTCCGATTGTGGGCCATCACTTACCAGCCCTGGCCCGTTTCGTCTACACTGTCTGCAAACAGTTCCCGGTGTTGCCGGAAAACCAGCGGAGACTGGTGGCAGCCTGAGCGTTTCATTAAGGCGCCAGGCCTTGGCGCTCAAGGCCTGACGCCATAATCTGTCAAAAAAAGTGAAAGCTTGTTCATTGTAATTGCACTTTGTCTGACAGTTCGGCACACTTGGCATCAATCAATAAGGATGTTTTCCACACTCATTGGACGAGGTTAACTATGGAAAAGCCGCAATTTCCCCCGCCTGAGCAGCGTAGCGTCAAGCTTGATCAGCACGACAGTGTTCGTTCCCACGTGCAGCAGCAGATCTGCGATGAGGTGCAGCGCCTGGAGCGTCGTATTGAAACCCTGCGCCTGACCAAAGCCCCCCACGCAGCCATCATGATTTCCACATACGAACGGATGATCTGCCGAAAAAAGGGCTTTCTGCAGAACTGGGACCTGTAACCGGCCCGGTTCTGCAGAGACGATTGCTACTGTCGGTCAGGTGTTGATTCTGCATTCCAGGACATCAGGAATTCCGTTTCCGGCTGATTGGCACAGTTTGCCGGATTGCTGACGGTTGGAATGTCATCGGCGTTCTCGTAATCGGCTGGATCTTCCTCCGGATCCGGAATTCTTGCCGGTTCGTCGTTGGAGACGAACAGATGGACCGTGCTCATGCCGTAATCCAGTTCAATGCGGAGACAGTCCGGGCTGTCGTCCTCCATATTGAAGCCGTGTCGACTGAAATCGATGACCGCGTGCTCCGGGCTTTTAATATACAAGGTATCTTTCTGGGTAGTTCCGATGAATTCCTGGCGCAGTTCGATGCCGCCGTAATCCCGTGACACGTAGTCTGCTGTTGCGTATTCCGGCTGGTTGTAGCCAATGGCGCTGAATGAGGCTGCACTGAACCTCGAGCCTGCGAGAACGCTCAGCAGTTGTGGCTGTTTATCCCGGTCTTCGGCGTCAACGCTGCGGGCAACGTGCTGGATAGTGCGATAAACATGCCCGGTTTCGCTGCCAGCCTGGTAACGCCAGTCCAGGGTCTGATAACGCCATTCCCGGGCATCCAGAGGTCGGTTTTCAAGGGTTGCAGCCTGATCGGTAAATCGGATGGAGGCCTGGTTGGCCCTGGAGTTATAGGTTCCTGATTCATCGGCTTCAATGCGCCTGCGGATATAGCCCCGCCCTTCATCAAAATTATCAACGCGCCCTACGCTGATCACCTGATTCATCAGATCGAGAGGGTTACGGACCTTGCGGTAGCTTTTTCCGTCGCTGGTGGGCTCGGCACCGATAAACCGGTCGATATGGCGACGAATGTCGGCAGCCGTTGCCTGGTACTCCGCGGTCTGGTCCGCGCCGTTCGGCTCGATACCGGGATAGAAGTCAGCAAAGCGGGTTTTGCTCAGAGTATTCGGGGCACGGTCTGTATCCGCCAGGTCGAAGGTGCTGAAGGTGAGATCAACATTACTGGCCGGATTTAACGTCGACGAGGAATCGCCGCCACTGTCGACCCGACACCCGCTGAGTGTCAGTAACGTGAGTGAAACAGCAGCAAAAAGGCAGGAATGTCTCATTTCAGGTGACCCCGGGGTGCGAAAAAGCGTGTGAACGGCTAAAGTGACGAGTGCTGACAATAAACGATAAAGCACGCAGCTACCCGCGCGGAGATCACATTTTGCAGCAACGGTTTGCCCATATCCCGGTGCGGACGGTGGTTCTGCTCCTGTTTCTGGCCGTTCTGGTTTTGCCATCTGTGGCGAAGGCCCAGAATGCCTGCCGGGATGGGCAGATCATGCTGGATCACAACACCGGTAGCATTCCGGATCTGGGCAAGTGCCTCTGGTACCTGGAAGATCCTGAGCAGTCACTGACGATTGATGAGGTTCGCGCCGCAGGCGAGGACAGGTTGACCCGTCATCATGGTGGCGTACTCAACTTCGGTTATACCGGCTCCGCCTACTGGACTCGCTTTGACCTGAGCACCCGCCGTTTGACCTCCCGCTCGGACTGGATACTGGAGTTGGCGCTGCCACTGGTGGACGATGTTCGGTTGTATCTGGTTCGGGATGGGCAACTGGTGGAACAACGCCAGACCGGGTATCTGGACAGCTGGGACGACCGTGATCTGGCCGTGCCAAACCCGACCTTCCGGCTCAGATTGTCGCCAGACACCGTCACCACGGTTTTCCTGCGCATTACCAACACCAACACCTTCCGCCTGCCGATTACCCTCTGGCACCCGGACAGTTACATAGAAAAGGTCTCCATCGACGAAGCCGTGCGCGGGCTGCTGCTGGGTGCCATCCTGGCTATCCTGGCTTACAACCTGTTTGTGGCGGTGTCGGTGCGGGAGCGCAGCAATATCTACTACGTGCTCTACCTGGTATGTGCGGCGGTATTCATCGGTACCGAACAGGTGCACGGGGTTCAGTTGCTGGATAGCCGGCCAGCCTTGCTCAACAAGGAATACCTCCATTTCCAGATTATTCTGACCTGGTTCTTTGGCCTGTTAATGGCCCGTTCGCTGCTGGAAACCCGGCAACGCTCGCCCGATCTGGATCATGTACTCCGGTTATGTCTGACCTCTGTCGTCACCACCTTTGGTTTGTCGTTTTTCATGCCCTATTCGGTGGCCATGGAATGGATTGTGGTCGGCTCGATTCTGCTCAGTATCATTCTGATTGTGGTCAGTTATCTGTCCTGGCGCTATTACAACCCGGCAGCACGCTCTTATTTCTTTGCCTGGACCCTGGCCCTGATCGGGTTTGGTATCTATGCGCTGACGGTGATGGGTTACCTGCCGCTGAATACCTTTACCAGCTATTCGCCACAGTTCGGCCTGACGGCCCAGATCATCCTGTTTTCCTTTGCCCTGGCTGACCGAATCAAGCAGGTTCAGGGCGAGGCCCTGGCCTGGAACCAGCGCGCTCTGGCGAACCTGAGGCGTTACCAGTCACTGTTTGATAACGCCATTGAGGGCGTGTTCCAGATGTCACCGGAACGGCGGTTTGTAACCGCCAACCCGGCCATGGCCGAGTTGCTGGGCTACAGCAGCAGCCGTGAGCTGCTGGCGCGTAATCCGGATGTGCTGGAAACCTGCATTGCCGATGAGCGGTTGCGGCGTCTGGTGGTCGAGCAACTGGAGGCCCGGGGTACGGTGAAGGGTATTGAAGCGCGTTACCTGACCCGTCAGGGCGAGGAACGCTGGGCCACCATTTCCCTGCACACGGTGTATGATGCCGAGGGCCTGCCCATGCATCTCGAAGGCACCTGTATTGACGCCACTGAGAGCCATCAGCGCCTGCAGATCGAGCGGGAGCGGGAGCAGGAGCGGCTGGAAAAAGAGCTGGCCCGGAATTCCGCTCAGGCCAAGAGCCAGTTCCTGGCCAATATGAGTCATGAAATCCGGACCCCGCTGGCGGCAATCATCGGCTATGGCGAAACCCTGCTGGACCCGGATCTGAACGAAACCGAGAAACGCAGCAGTGCTGAAACGGTGGTTCGCAGCGGGCGGCACCTGCTGGAGCTGGTGAACGATATCCTCGACCACTCAAAGATCGACGCCAACAAGCTGGATGTTGATGTGGTGCCGGTCAATCTGCCGGAGTTGCTGGATGAAATCCGTGCCTTCTTCGCCCCCCGGGCCCGGGAAAAGGGCCTGGATTTCAGTATCATCTGCGATTATCCCCTGCCCGAGAAGATCCGGACCGACCCAACCCGTTACCGACAAATTATCATTAATTTGTGTGGAAATGCCCTGAAGTTCACGGAAAATGGGTCTATCTCCCTGATTGTTCGCTGTGACCGCGACGCCGAGAAGCTATACGCCCGAGTGGTAGATACCGGGATTGGCATGAAGCCGGAACAGCTGGACCGTCTGTTTGATCCCTTTGCCCAGGGCAGCACCGCCATTTCCCGCCAGTATGGCGGCACGGGGCTCGGCCTCAGTATATCCCGGAGGCTGGCGGAACTGCTGGGCGGTGATATCCGGGTGTCCAGCACCTACGGTGAAGGCAGTGAATTTGAAGTGTGCATCAGCACCGGTGAACTCACGCAGGTTCACTTCCTGCGGGATGCCTCCGAGTTCAGCCAGCGGCGCCGGGCCATTGCCATGGTCATGGCGCCCCGGTTGTCGGGCCGCATCCTCTGTGCCGAGGATAACGATGTAAACCGTCGGCTGGTGTCGTTGCTGGTGGGGCGCACCGGTGCCGAGCTGGTGCATGTCAGTAATGGCGCGGAAGCCCTGGAACGCGCCACCCGCGAGCACTTCGATCTGATTCTGATGGACATCCAGATGCCGGTGATGAATGGCCGGGATGCCACCCTGGCGTTGCGGGAAGCAGGTGTTAACACCCCGGTGGTTGCGCTTACGGCCAATGTTATGGCCGAGGATATCGCCGAATATCGTCTGGCGGGATGCAATGATCACCTGGCCAAACCCATCGACAAGCAGCGCTTTTACGAGGTATTGGCCCGTTACCTGGCGTTGTCGGCGGAAACGGCGGTGGGTTCCGGTCACCGATACAGCGGCAAGGTGCTGGTGGCCGAAGACAACGATGATAACCGTGGGCTGGTGGAGCGGATGCTCCGCCGCACCGGCGCAGAGCCCTTGCTGGTGACCAATGGGGAAGAGGCGGTTCGCCGGGCCCTGTCGGAAACCGTGAAACTGGTGCTTATGGATCGCCACATGCCCGGCATGGACGGCGTTGCGGCCACCCGGCTTTTGCGCCAGGCGGGTTTCCGGCGGCCGATCATTGCCTTTACCGCCGGTGATCAGGCAGAGAATGAAGCCTTGCTGGAGGCCGGGTGCGACGGGGTGCTGAACAAGCCCATTGACCATGCCCACCTGCAGGCCCTGCTGGATCGCTATCTGCCGGTGGAACAATGGGTCGGCGAGGCGGTTGACGATGACATTGGTCCGCTGGTGAACCGTTTCCTCGATAGCCTGGCTGAGCGAAAGCGGCGCATGGAAGCCGCGCTGGCCCAGGGACAGTTGCAGAAATTGCAGTCTGAGAGCCATCAGATCAAGGGCACCGCCGGTGCCATGGGCTATCCGTTGATGACAGAACAGGCAGGGATACTTGAGCGATGTGTACGCTCAAGCCCCGGAGAGAGGGGGATGATTCGACAGGAACTGACCATCCTGAACGCCATGATTGACCGGGCCCTTGAGGGTCACCAGAGGTCGTCGAAAACCACAAAGGAACAGGCCAATGAGCGATAACCAAAAACAGGAACATTATTCCCTGAGCATGATGTATGGCACGTACGCCGACATACTGTTCGTACTGTTTCCGTTTCTTGTCATTGCCATGCAGCGGCTCTGGGATGGCAACCTGTACCAGTCCCTGATGCGGCCCGACCTGAGTATTGCTGCGGCGATTCTGGCCGGCCTGGCTATCGGCAAGTTTGTGCTGGGGTTGGTGACCAATCGCGATCTGGGGCGCTACAAAGAGCGGATTGTGTTTTTTATTGCCCTGACGCTGTTCGTGGTCCTTGGGCCGGCCATCATCCTGATCCTGAGTATGACCGGGAACGCGGAGATTCCGGGCTTTGTGGCCTTTGTGCAGCCGGTACTGCTGATTGTCTCCATTTCCCTCTATACAACGGCAGTCAGCATTGCCAATATTCTCACCCGGGTGACCGCGCCACCGTCCGTCGGTGACCATGGCGGGCCCGCCGGTGATGAACCGGTTGATGTCCGCCCCGGGCCCGCACCTCTGGACTTGCCGCGCCGAACCGGCAACGATACCTACTGAGCCAGGGCACAGAACAGGAGAGTGTAATGAGTGATCTCAGAGTACTGGTGGTCGAAGATGAGCCGGTGATGCGGGAGCGTCTGGTCGACATGCTTTACAAAGCCGGTGCTACCAGCGTGTCTGAATGTGCGGATGCTGCCTCTGCCAGGGCGGCGTTCGAGGCCAGTGAGTTCCAGATCATTCTGCTGGATCTGGGACTGCCGGATGGTAACGGTCACGAACTGATGACCCGTTTCAAACAGGTTCGGGAGAACCAGCATATTGTGCTGGTCACCGCAGACGATTCCATTGAGAGTATTCAACGTGCCATCAGTGCCGGCGCGAATGGCTATGTGGTGAAGCCCTACTCCCAGGAAAAGATTTACGATGTGGTGAACAACTACGCCATGGTCCATGGCGGTGATCTGTCGATGATGGATGGGCTGAACCGGCATCATTGACCGGTTCAGCCTGCGGCTTTGGCGGCACGTCTGATCAGGCTACCTGGCGGGCAATCCAGGAGTTGTAGCGGGTCGCTAGAGCCCGGACATATCGGGCTTCGGCGCCGTCCAGATTGCTGAGTACGCCTTTGAAAATCCAGCCCCGCTCATACAGACCCAGCACCCGCTGCTCGTCATCCAGATTGACTCGCTGATTGAGTTTCTTGCAGATTGCATCCAGCAGCGGCAGCTTCTCCGGGCGCTTGATCGGAGCCTGACGATTGGTCATGGGCTGGTTCGCTGCACGTGATGTCGGATGTCTTCTCATGATGTTCTCCTTGTCGTTTTGCGGCTGCAAAAACAGAAAACCCCGGAGCCTCACAGGCAACCGGGGTCTGGCGGAGAAGCTGCCCCGGTTACCGCAACGGCTCCCGGGACTGACCGAAAGCCGTTAGCTGTCTTTCACCATGGCACGCACGGCCTGCCCAATCTGGCAACCGGCGGCTGAGTATACGGTGTGCTTTGAAATCATCCTGGTCATATCGGCTCTGTGGATTCGGTTCAGTCATCAGTGTATCGGCAATTGGACGGTTTGCAATAGCCCTGTTCATTCGGCAAACCCGTACAGACGCACCGGCGGGAAATCCTCATACTTCGCCTTGTCACGTGTTTTTACGTTGTGCAATCCGCGGTACCTGCCTGGCAGGTATCGGATGGATCTCTCCTTTCTACGCAGCCCGTTGGGCTGCGTTTTTTTTGCCATCTCGGAAAGTTCGTAGCCACTACTTCGTACAGCCATCTATGGCGGCTTTGGCGATAATTCAATCACTCAATACATTCAGTTATCCAATTGATATCCAGAGGTTGAAACCGAAGAAAATGCCCGAAGAACCCGGACCTGCCCGTAACAAGTTCCGTTCTGATTTTATTGTCGAGATTGCCCTGATCGTCGCGGTTGCCGTTTATCTGGTGATGGCGCAGGGGCAAGTGGTGGGAGAGAACCTGTCCTTTACGGTTACTGGCGCCGCGCTGATGGCACTGGCCACCTACTGGACACTTCATACCATCCGAGATGGCCTGGAAGTTATTGCACTGCGGCTTCGCCCCGGCAAATAACCCGTTCCCAGGTTTTGTGCAGGATGAGAGCATCGTTGGCTGCCCGGTGCACGGGCAGCCCGAGTTCGGCAATCACCTGCTGGCGGATGCCTGACCAGTGGCGTACCTGGCCCGGGTCGAGCAGCATGGAAATGGATTCCAGTTGAAACGCCGGAACCTCACCGGCGGCCCGGAACAGCCTGTGTAGCCAGAAGCTGTCAAAGGTCCAGGCGTCACAGAATACCTGCTCCGGCAACAACTCGTTTAATTGCTGAGCCACCTCGCTAACCGGCATGCCTTCCTGCAACAGCCGTTGCCTTGAAATTCCGTGAATGGTTTCCGCGCTTTCAGACCAGTCCTGCCAGAGCACATGGGGCTGAATCAGCCAGCTGTGCAGTGCCCCGTCGGGCATGCAGATGCCTACCTCAATCGGGTAGCTGGCGATCAGGTCGAGGCTGGACGCCTCAAAGTCAATAAAGGCCGGGCTGAAGTCTGAGCTCATTGAATCGGTGCTGGTGCTTTGTCGTTTTCTTTCGAGTTTACCCCTGATCTTGCCAGGACGCGAACCCAACTCGGTTTGTCACTGTTACAATATGGCCACGCTTTGTAAAAGCCCGATGACACACCCTTCTGAAAAACTGGTGCTGACCCCTCATGACTGACTCCGTTGTCGTTATCTATTCCGGTGGTATGGATTCTTTCACACTGTTGCACCTGGCCCGCGCCAGGGGGCTCAAGGTACATGCCCTGTCTTTCAACTATGGCCAGCGCCACGTGCGGGAACTGGATGTGGCCGCCGACGTTTGCCGGGCTGAAGGTATCCCCCACAAAGTGATTGATATCCGTGCCATGAGTGAGGTGATGTCCGGCTCGTCTCTGACGTCCGACATCGAGGTGCCTGAAGGCCATTATGAAGAAGACACCATGAAAGCCACGGTGGTGCCCAACCGCAACATGATCCTGTTATCGCTGGCGACCGGGTATGCGGTGACCACCGGAGCGGGCGCGGTCTGGTATGGAGCCCATGGCGGGGACCACGCCATTTACCCGGATTGCCGGCCGGAGTTTGTTGAAAAAATGGATGCCGTGTGCCGGGTGGCCAACTACGAGCCCGTGGGCATTGAGGCACCCTTTATGGCCATGGACAAGGGCCAGATCCTGGCTGAAGGGCTCAAGCTGGGCCTCGATTACAGCCAGACCTGGACCTGCTACAACGGCCGCGACAAGGCGTGCGGACGTTGTGGTTCCTGCGTCGAGCGGCTGGAGGCCTTTGCCGCCAACGGCGTCACCGATCCACTGACCTACGAGCGTCTTGCCTGATGTACCGCGTCAAGGAAGCCTTTTACACTCTCCAGGGTGAGGGCGCCCAGGCTGGACGCGCGGCGGTGTTCTGCCGGTTCAGCAAATGCAATCTCTGGACGGGGCGTGAGAAAGACCGGGCGAATGCGGTGTGCAATTTCTGCGACACAGATTTTGTCGGTACCGATGGCCAGAATGGCGGCCGCTTCGACACCCCGGAGGCCCTGGCCGCCCATATCCGGTCACTGTGGCCGGATGCTCCTGGCAGGCCCTATGTGGTCTGTACCGGCGGTGAGCCTCTGCTGCAACTGGATGAGCCTTTGATCAGGGCCTTTCACCGGGCCGGGTTTGAGGTTGGGGTGGAAACCAATGGCACATTGCCTGCGCCCGAAGGTATCGACTGGCTGTGTGTCAGCCCGAAAGCCGATGCCGAAGTGGTCATTGCTGAGTGTGATGAGCTGAAGCTGGTCTACCCGCAGCCGCTGGCGCCACCGGAGCGATTTCTGCACATCCGGGCGAGGCATTACTTCCTGTCACCCATGGCCTCACCGTCTGTGCCGGAGGGTGGGCCGGATGCCATCAAGCAAAGCAATACCCGCAAAGCCACGGACTACTGCCTGGCGCATCCGCAATGGCGGTTAACCTTGCAGATGCACAAGATTCTGGGCATCGACTGAGTCAGGCGGTTTCAGCGGTCTGCAGTTCCCGGTTGCGAAAGTGGCTGGGGCTCAGCCCCGTCCAGCGTTTGAACGCCCGGGTAAAATTGGCGGCGTCGGCATAGCCCAGGCTGTCGGCAATCTGGCTCAGATTCATGGTGGTGCTGGCCAGCAGATCCCGTGCGCGCTCCAGGCGGACCTGGTCCACAAGGGCCTGGAAGCTGGCTTCTTCTTCCTGCAGCCGGCGTTTGAGGGTGCGCTCTGAAACATACAGGGTGGAGGCCACCCGGGCCAGTTTTGGCGGAAACGGGTGGCTGGTTTCGATCACCCGTCGAACACGGCAGGCAAACCCGGCATCTTCTTTTAGCTGTTTCAGTGCCGTTTCGCATTGTTCCCGCGAACTGACCGCCAACTGATCGTTACTGAACTGCACCGGCAGATTGAGCTGGCTGGCAGGAATCACCAGGGCATCTTCACTGGCGCCGTAGTCCACCGGCACCCCGATGGAGCGTCGGAACCGGTGAAAGTGATTGGGTTCCGGGCCCCGGCGCAAAACCTGTGTCCCGGGCACCGGGCTGCCAGTGAGTTGTGCCCCCATGGAAACGCAGCCGAACAGCACGGCATCCAGAACGAATCCCTGCAATGGGCCCAGCTCGATATCGCATTTGACCGCGTACCAGACATTGCTGCCAGCGACTCGCTTCTCTACCTTCAGATGCGGTGCCCGCAAGGTGAGATAACGGGTCATCAGCTCCAGAGCCTCGGCCAGCGTGCGGCTGCTCATGACAGCGGTACCCAGTGCACCATGCAGGGGCAGCTTGAGTTCCCTTGCCAGCAGGATACCAAGTCCAGGTTCACCACTTTCAATGATGGCCCGGGTCACAAACTCGCTGGCCTGGGCCTGGCTGACCCGAAGTTCGGTGGAATTGAGCCGGGTGGGATCCAGCCCGACTCTCAGAATCAGGTCCCGCTCATCAACACCAATGGTATGAAGCAGCTCGGCCAGGGTATGCAGGTAGATGGCCGGCATGCCCAGATCCTGAGAATTGGAAACAGAGGCGCGCATGATGTTCCTCGTCAGCGTGTGTTGTTGTTATGTAAGGGAGCTCGTTGGAACCGATTATGGCGCTTTGCACGGTTGAGCCCCATGACTTCGCTGACGGGTCAATGGGCCAGAGAGGCCAATTGCTTTATCTCGCCTGTCGTTGAACAAATTCCTGCAACACCCTGGCGGATTGGCCCGGGCGCTCCAGCATGGGCAGGTGGCCGACACCCGGGAACACGTGAACTTCCGCATTGGGTGTAGCGGTACGAAACCAGTCTACGCAACGGGTTGGTGTGATCACGTCGCGATCACCCCATTGCACTTGCAGTGGTGGAGTGTCCGGGCCAAGAAATCGCGCGGGGGCCAGGGCATCGGCCAGCATATCGTTGAAAATATGCCGTAGCGACGCTTGCCGTTTTAGCAGGTCAGGACCCAGCAGGCCGGTCATGGCCAGCCCGGGTACCGTGGGCTTGCCATTCCCGACGCTGTTGAACATGCGGTAAACGCCGGCCCAGTCGCCAGGAATAAGAATGGCATCGCGATCAGACTTGAAGGGCGCGTTGATATCCACATCCGGGTGTTCCGGAATGCCGGCGCTATTGAGCAGTGTGACCGAGCGGGGTGGCTGGTTCAGCTTATGGGCGAGGATCGCGGCAATGGCACCGCCCATGGAACTGCCCGCCAGATGCAGGTTGTCGCCCGGGTATTCAGACAGCCAGTCCCTCAGCCGCTCTGCCTGGCGTTCGTAGCGATAGCTGGCCGCGGGCTGATACTGGCTTTCGCCCAGCCCCGGCAGGTCCGGAATCAGCAGATGCCAGTGCGAAGGCAGCTTCTGCATCCAGAGCGCCCAGTTCTCCTTCATGGAGGCAAAGCCATGGATAAGCACCAGGGTCGGACGCCCCGGGCCGGGCCGGCCGCGTTCCAGAAAAATCATGCGATGACCGTCTACACCGGCTTCCCGGCGTTTGGCTCTGAGCAGCCAGCGTTGTCCGGTTCGGGCCATGGGCCAGAGATCGGGTACAGGGATCGATGCCACGGGCATACCTCATTACTGTGAATGCCTTGTCAGTTTAACGCGGCGCGGGCCGTGCGCTATTGCCCGGCCGCCGGACTCCGGAGGCGGTGCAGCAAGTCAGCGGGTGGGGGTGAGGTTCAGATCGGTCAGCACGGGATTGTGGTCAGACGATCGCCACGGGCCCGACTGATCCGGGGTCTGATGGTAGCTCAGCGCCCGGGGCTCATCAGCGTTGATGTTCCAGGTTTGCGCCCGTTCAACCCAAGGCATCAGTGCAGGGCTGGCAAGCGCGTAATCAAGGGTACCTTTCTGGCCCTGGTACCGGTAGGTATAGTGCTCGCACTGCATGGGCAGGCAAGGGTGATACTGGTGTACCAGGCTGGTGAAACCGGCTTCCTGGAACTGTTCGACCGGCGCCTCGCGGGCATAGCTGTTGAGATCGCCAGTGATCAGTACGGGTGTGGTTTCGGGATCTCCGGCCAGTGCCTGGAGCCAGATCACGATAGCGTTGGCGCTGAGGGTCCGCTGCCGGTTGTAGCAGCCCTGCCCGTCTCCCTGATCCTGTTCTCGGGCCGCTGCATGCCGGCAGGATTTTGATTTCAGATGTGGTACCACCACCCAGAACGTCAGCTCACTTCCCTGGGCACGGAATGCCTGGGCGAGTGGCGGGCGGGACGCGCCTGGAAGTTCGCCTGGTCCGGGCCTGTAAGCCGGGCCAGTAGGGCGGACCCGGGATTCCCGATACAGCAAGGCAGTGCGGATGGCATCGTTGCCGTCCCGGCCCGGCGTCTGTACGACTGCCCAATCAGCGCCGAGCGTCCGGGCCAGGCCAGCCGCCGCACTGTCTGGGCCGTAGCCGTCATTTTCCAGTTCGGTCACGGCAAGGATGTCGGGGTGCGCGTCCTGGATGGTTCGGGCGAGTTTACGGTTCTGGGTCTGAAACTGCTCGAGCGATGATGCGCCTCGTGGCGTGGGAAAGCCCTTGCCCTGCCCGTCGCCATTGAAGTAGTTCTGCAGGTTCAGGGTCATGATCCGGATACTGTCCGTTGATTTGGTCGGCGCTTGTGGTCTGGGGTTACGGGCCTGGAAACGTGGTACAGCGCCCGGTTGAACCCGCCACTGGCCAAAGCGGTAATCCAGTACGCCCTCCAGTTCTGACACGATATCGCCGGCCCGAACGGTATCGCGTTCTGATAGCCAGGGCACCGGCGTCGGGTTTTGCTTGCCCAGGCCGTCGTCCAGGGTTATCCGTTGCGCCAGGTTTTGCTGTTCCAGTGTGCGGGCAGCCGGACCTGGCGCTAACTGTTCTGTGGCAATCACCTGATCGCTGGCCGCCAATGCCAGCTCGCCGTACCTGGCCAGGTTGTAATTATCGATGACCGTCAGGGGCTCGTCGAAACGCACCCGCATGTTTTCCAGGCTTTCGGGTGGTTGCGACCAGGGTAGCGATACGTTGATCGGCGCTGGCAGGGGTGCCTGGCCGCAGACTGAAAGGCTGTGCACCGGTGCCAGTTCGGTCAGGCCGTGAAACTCCTTGACGGTGCCGGTAACCCGCACCCGCTGGCCTACGGTGCCACCGGCTTTGCGGGTATAGACAAACAGTGCTTCTGAGGTGGCTGGATTGTCATCGGTCTGGTGATCGGCCTGCTGCAGATAGAACCCGGAAAAGCCGCCAGGTTTTCGGGCATCCAGTACAAGACTGCCTTCTACGGTCACGGTTTGGCCGATCAGTGGGGATTGGTTGCCGCTGCCCTGTACCTGATGGATGGGCGTAGCGGAAGCTCCACAGCGGTTATCGGCATGCGCCTGGAGTGGCGTCGCCGATAACACGAGCCCCAGGCAAAAAAGGGCAGTAAAGGTCTGGAGCGGTCTGGTCACGGGGCCAGTCTAGCAGAGACCGGCCACCGCCTTGAGTGCCCGTTCGCGTTTGCTGCCAAAACCGAGCTGGTCCGGGTTGGCCAGTTCTAGCTGCTGAACCAATGGGTCTGGGTGGCTGTTTTCGTAGGTGATGCCCAGTCTGGACAGCACATAGGGTGCCAGGGCTGCTCGGGTTTCGATGTGCAGCAGGCCATTGGTCATGCCGTAGTCGCGGGCGATGATCTTCTGCTGGGCTTCGGTCAGGCGCTGGTCCGGGGTGATCTCCAGTGTCACCTGCCGCTGCCAGTCGTCATCCTGCTGGGCGTTGTGCCGGGCTTTCTGACGCAGGGCTTCAATACGGCCGTGGAAGCGACTCAGGGCAAAATCCCGGAATTCCCGGTTGGCGCTGCACCATGCCCGAACGTGCCAGCTGTTGCCGGAACAGACCAGAGCGTGGGGTTCCAGCACACTTTCGGCGGCTTCCGGGCGACTCAGTGATACGTAGCTCGCCTTCAGCTGGCGATGATAACGGGTAGCGGTCACCACGGCCCGCATAACTTCCGGTTCTATATGGCGGGCGGCCTCCGGGATGACGGCGTTGCCGGGCAGGCCCAGTTCAAGATCGGAGAAGGTATCACTCAGATTCTGCTGGCGGGCCAGAAGATCCTGATACTCGGATACGGCGCCCCGGGTGACCACCGGCTTGAAATTGTCAGAGGGGACATAGCCTTTCAGGTGCCGGTCGTAGACCAGATTGCCGGGAGCCAGTTCACGAAGATAAGTATTGATGTCCTTGGAAGCCTGCTGTCGACCGATACCAAAGCTGTGACAGATATGGTTGGTGGTCAGCCGACCCTCCCACAGGGCGATAATCTCGATCAGGCGATAGCGAAGCAGTAAATCCCAACGAATGGGCCAGTCCGTTTTCTTCATAACCAGGCGCTCACGGTCCAGTAGATTGCATGGCAAATATGTTACCTGCTCCCGCCAATCGGGTCTGTTACGACCCATTAATGTAAAACATTGTCAAATGGCCTGCCAGTGCGGGCTCGGGGTCTCGGCAACTCCCTAGTGGCGCGGCTATAAAGAGGTTGGTTAAATGCTCGCCAGCAGACAATCTATAATGTTGCTATCTTTTCTTTTTGTTACCCACTGTAATCGCGACAGGCAGAATTCCGATGACCCGAATGGTTGCGTCTTTATCAGCGCTGATACTCAGTATTGTCCTTCTGGTCAGTGGCAACGCCTTTCTGATGACTCTGTTGGGCATTCGCCTGAGTATTGAAGAGGTTTCGCCAGATGTGATCGGCTGGGTGCTGGTGTGCTACTCCATCGGGTTTGTGCTTGGCACCTTGTATGTGCACAAGATTATTGGCCGGGTGGGTCACATCCGTGCCTTTGCGGTGTTCGCAGCCATGGCGGCGGTCACCGCCCTGATGTATCCGATGGCTATTTCCATGGTGTTCTGGGCCGTGCTGCGGGTGCTGTCCGGCTTCAGCATTGCCGGGGTGCTGGTGGTCATTGAGAGCTGGTTTTCCAGTCGGGCCACCAACGCGAATCGCGGCGCACTCTTCGCGGTCTATCAGATTGTCTTCTATCTTTCTGCCGCCGGCGGCCAGTTGATTGTCAATGTCGGTGACCCGGCCAACTTCCTGCCGTTCTCGCTGGCGGCCATGTTGCTGACGCTGGCATTGATTCCGTTGTCTTTGACCCGGATGGAGGCGCCGGTTATTGAACAGGCCAGCCGCATGTCGGTGTTCAAGCTGGCGCGCGAATCGTTTTCGGGCGTTGCCGGGGCGCTGATCTGTGGGGTGATGATCGGTGGCTTCTATGCCCTTGGGCCGGTTTACGCCACGCTGGTTGGCCTGGATGTGGCGCGCACCTCTACCTTTATGGCCAGCGCGATTGTGGCGGCCATGCTTCTGGCCTGGCCGCTGGGACGGCTGTGCGACCGTTTTGACCGGCGCAGGGTCATGTTCTGGGTGGCGGTGGCCGCGTCGGCTTCCGCGGGCGGTGTGGCGGTGCTTGGCGCCGGCAACCTGGCCTTACTCACGCTTTTGGTAGGGCTGTTCACCGGCCTGTCGGCCACTATCTATCCGATTGCCGTGGCGATCACCAACGACCGTATGGACAGCAACCGGATAGTCTCGGCCAGTGCGACCTTGCTGCTGAGTTACGGTATTGGCAGTGTCATCGGCCCCATTGCCATGGCAGAGCTGATCAGCCTGTTGGGTCCGGCTGGCCTGTTCTATGGCAATGCGGGGTTCCTTCTGGTGTTGGCGGTGATTACCAGCTACCGCATCAGCTACACCGAAGATGTTCCGGTGGAAGAGCAGGAGCATTTCGTTCCGGCCATGCCGGAAACCTCACCGGTGCTGACCGAGATGGATCCCCGGAACACCGAGTTTCACGAGTCACCGGAAGTGGAAGAAATGCAGGAGGAGCTGCGTCAGGCCGGTTGACGCAGCTTTCGGTTTTCCCCAATTATATTTTTGTCTTCACATCTGTTTTTATTTCAATGGTTAGCTTACTATTGGTGAATTTCCAATAAGGTAAGTCTTTTGTCGGTTTTCGGGGTGGCGTTTGCTTGTCCCATGCCGGATCACCATCAGGAGTAATGAACCATGAGAGATCAGTTTCCGTTTGCCGTTGCCCGGGTAACCCGCCGCTGGCGCAAAATGCTCGATGAACGCCTGAAAGATCTGGGTGTTACCCAGGCGCGTTGGAGCACCATGGTGTATCTGCAGCAAGGTGGTGAAGGCCTGACCCAGCGTGAACTGGCCAGCCTGATGGCCATTGAAAACCCGACCCTGGTACGTTTGCTGGACAGCCTCGAGCAACAGGGGCTGATTGAGCGCCGCCCATGCCCCAACGATCGTCGCGCCCGTCGCCTTCACCTGACCAAGGCCGGTGTCGAGTTCATGGATGAGTTGTCAGAGCGAGCGGCCACGCTCCGCGAGGAGATGCTTGACGGCATTTCCGACAAAGACATTGAGGCATCGCTCAAGGTTTTCCACAAGATCATGGAAAACGCCGAGAAGCAGAAGTGAGCCTTGGCTGATCAATCCGTAGAGGGCCTGCGGGCCCGATATGGTGACCGCTGGCGCTGGCTGGCGGTGCTTACCGTGGTGCTCGGCACCATGGCCACGGTGCTCAGTGCCACGGTGGTCAACGTTGCCCTGCACGATATCATGGTGGAGTTCGGTATCCGCCAGGGCCAGGTTCACTGGCTGGCGACCGGTTTCATTGCCGCCATGACCACCACCATGCTGGCTTCGGCGTGGCTGCTGGACCGCTTCGGTGTCCGCAAGACCCTCAGTGCCGCCATGGCCATGTTCACGCTGATTTCCCTTGCCGGTGGCTTCGCGCCCACGCCGGAATTGTTGATTGCCGCCCGGATTGGGCAAGGGGCCATGGCCGGGTTGATGCAGCCCATGGGCATGTATCTGGTGTTCCGGATTTTTCCGGCTGACCAGCGCGGCCGCGCCATGGGCATCTATGGTATGGGTGTGATTCTTGCGCCGGCTCTGGGTCCGGTCCTCGGGGGTTTTCTGGTGGATCAGTTCCACTGGCGCTGGGTGATGTTTGCGCCGGCGCCGGTCACCCTGCTGGGTGTGTGGATGGCCTTGCGCTTTCTGCCATCACCACGGTCCCGTCCTGCTCCCTATGCGTTCGATCTGCCCGGTATGGTTCTGCTGGGGGCCGCAGTTGCGGTCACCCTGGAGACGCTTAACCGTCTGCAGGACTGGCCCGGCGACTCTGTACGTATTGCCTGGCAGGGCGCGTTGGCTGCGATTCTGATTACTGGATTTATCGTACGTGAACGTCGTGCCGCCCACCCGCTTGTCCGATTGGCGTTACTGCGAGAGCCGGTGTTTCTGTACGCAACCCTGGGCGCCATGGCACTGGGCCTGGCGCTGTTCGGTTCCACTTACCTGATCCCCCTATTCGTACAGACTTCCCTGGGCTTCTCGGCCACGGAGGCGGGCGTGCTGATGTTACCGGCAGGTATTGTGCTGGGGATGGTGTTCCCCGTGGCTGGCAGGCTTGCCGACAAACGCAGTGCCCGGGGGCTGGTGCTGTTTGGTATTGCCATGTTTGCCTGCTCGGCTGTGTTGTTCGCCGTCACCGGGGCGCTGGTCGGGTTTGTCTGGCTGGCATTGTGGGCAGTTGTGGGCCGAATCGGTATAGGCTTTATGTTGCCGGCGCTGTCGACGGGCGCTCTGAACCCGCTCGCGCCGGAACAGCTGGGTGCAGGTTCCAGTACGATCAATTTCGCCCGTCAGCTGGGGGGTGCGCTCGGGGTGAATATCGTTGCCCTCACCATTGAGTTCGGCGAACACGAAGGCGGGCTGCCAACCGTTTCAGCCTTTGCCTCGGCCTGGTGGCTGGTTGCGGTATGCGTGGCGCTGGCGGCGGTGCCGATCTGGAAAATGCGGGCCTGAGGCCGGGAGTTGCCTTGTTTGCCGCTATTCATTACTATGGCCGCACCTTCGGGGGAGTAGCCTCTGCACCGGTGATCCGGGCAGACGGTGGTCAACATACTTGCAGCTCAATCTGCATGGCCATCGTGTTCCTGAACAGGAATTGGCAAGACCTGAGGCAGATCACCTCCAATGGGCGGAAGGTGGGCTGTCTCATGTCTGAATTGTCTCCGCCCTGAGGTTCTGCTGAATGGATGCTTTTCTCGCTTCGACGCTTGCCGTTGCCATCGCTGAAATTGGCGATAAAACCCAGCTGTTGTCTCTCTTTCTGGTTGCCAGATATGCCAAGCGTACCCCTATCATCCTCGGGATTCTGATTGCTACCGTACTCAACCATGCCCTGTCTGCCTGGCTGGGCGCCTGGGTTGCGCAATGGATTCCGGAAGCCTGGCTGCCCTGGATCCTGGCGGTCAGCTTTGTCGCCATTGCCCTGTGGCTGTTGATTCCAGACAAGGATGATTCGGAGGACTCGAAATTCCTGGGTATGGGTGCCTTCATGGCCACGACCATCATGTTCTTCCTGGCGGAAATTGGTGATAAAACCCAGATTGCCACGGTGGTCCTGGCCGCACGGTATACCGACACGTTCTGGGTTATCATGGGTACAACGGTGGGTATGCTGTTGGCCAATGTGCCGGTTATCATGGCGGGTCGCTGGCTGATGGAACGCCTGCCACTGGCCATGGCGCGAATCAGTGCGAGTATTCTGTTTGTGGCCCTGGCCGTGGTGACGGTCTGGGCCACGGTAATGAACTCCTGAGCCGGACGCCGGTCATTGAGTGTGAGAAATGTTGTTACGGGAACCCAATCTTATGCGGTGGAAAAGCTGGTTGCTTGTTGTTTTTGGTGTCAGTCTGCTGTGGCCGTTTTCCTCAGTGCAGGCCGCCCGGGACACAAACGGGCCGGAGGCATCAGAACGGGCGCCGGACCGCTCCCCGCGGGTTCCTACCTTTCAGCCCGACGGTGACCTGGCGGGAGAGCTGCAGGTGTTCAATACCGTCTATGAGGACACCTTTGCCGGCATTGGTAACAAGTTGGCCCTGGGGTACCTGGAGTTGGTGAAGGCCAATCCCGGTATTGATCCCTGGCTGCCGGGCGAAGGCACCATGATCACTCTGCCCCGCATGTATGTGTTGCCGGATGTTGAGCGCGAGGGCATCGTGATTAATCTGGCTGAATACCGGCTGTATTACTTCACACCGGATGGCGGGGTGCAGGTGTACCCGGTTGGTGTGGGCACTGAGGAAAACCCGTCGCCGCTGACCAATGCCAAAGTAACCATGCCACTGGAGTCCCCGGCCTGGTACCCGCCAGCGAGCATTCGTGCCGAATATGAGGCGTCGGGAGACTATCTGCCGAAAATGATCCCACCAGGCCCGGGCAATCCCCTGGGTACCCATGCCCTCATGCTGAGCGAGAAAGGCTACCTCATTCACGGCACCAACAAACAGTTCGGTGTCGGTATGCCGGTCAGTCACGGCTGTTTCCGCATGTACAACGAAGATATTTCACGGTTTGTCTATCAGGTGGAGAAAGGCACGCCGGTTCAGGTGATTCGTGAGCCGGTCAAGATCGGCATGTCCGGTGGTGAGGTGTGGCTGGAAGTGCATCGGCCCCATGAGGATTATTCGGCCCGCGACCGGGAGCGCTTGTGGGCTCAGGTATTTGAAAAAGTAGAGAGCTTCCGCCAGCAGCATCCGGATGTGGATCTTCGCCGCCGTTCCATTGAGCTGGCGGTGGATCAGGCCGATGGTCTGCCCACCATGATCGGCGAGAAGCTGACCCGGATGGCATCCGAGGATTCGGTTGAACCGGCAGAATCCGAGAAACAGGGCAAGCCGGAACAGACCCTGTATTTCTAGTCCCCCTGGTAAAGGAACACCGCAATGAGCAGGAGCATTCTGATCACCGGCGCCAGTTCTGGCCTTGGCGAGGGCATGGCCCGAGAGTTTGCCGCCCGCGGAGATAACCTGGCGCTCTGCGCTCGAAGAACTGAGCGGCTCGAGGTGCTGAAAGCGGAGCTTGAACAGCAGTATCCGGGTATCCGGATTCAGGTGATGGCACTCGACGTGAATGATCATGTTCAGGTGCAGGAGGTGTTCCGGGCTTTTCAGGCGCACTTTGGAGCACTGGACCGGATTATTGTGAATGCCGGTATCGGTAAGGGCCAGCCACTCGGAACCGGGCGCTTTGATGCTAACCGGCAGACCGCAGAAACCAACTTTGTCGCCGCCCTCGCCCAGATTGAAGCGGCGATGGAAATTTTCAGGGAACAGAACCAGGGCCACCTGGTGGCCGTATCATCGGTAACGGCAGTGCGCGGTATGCCGGGCAACGTTACCACCTATGCCGCCACCAAGGCCGGGTTGGCAGCACTCTGTGAAGGACTGCGCATCGAGTTGAAAAAACGCCGGTCCCCGATCCGTGTGACTACCCTGTATCCGGGCTATATTCGCACTGAAATCAATGAGAAGGTGAAAAACACACCGTTCATCGTCGACGCACAAACCGGCTGTCGTGCTATGGTGAAAGCCATAGAAGCCGGAAAAGCCGAGCATTTTGTTCCCGCCTGGCCCTGGGCCCCGATCGGTTTTGTGCTCAGGCGGTTACCGGAGTCGGTTCTGGCAAAGCTGTTCTGATCACTCCCGTGGGAGGTTGAGATGCGTGCAAGCCACTTCAGGACATCGACACTCACCCCCAGAGTAAAGCTCTGGGCGCTGGTGTTTGTAGCCGGAGCCTTGCTGGCCCTGTTCAGTCTTTCCCTGAAAGTCTTTGCGCAACAGGAATCGCCCCGTCAGGCCCTGGTGCTTTCGGTTGAAGGTGCGATTGGCCCGGCCACCATGGATTATGTGACCCGCGGTATTCGCCGGGCGGAGCGGGAAAGCGCCGGCCTGGTGGTGATTGAAATGGACACCCCGGGCGGTTTGATGGATTCCATGCGGGAAATCATCAAGACCATTCTCGCTTCCGATGTGCCGGTGGCGACCTACGTTTCACCCCAGGGTGCCCGGGCGGCCAGTGCCGGTACCTATATCCTCTACGGCAGCCACATTGCCGCCATGGCTCCGGCCACCAACCTCGGCTCAGCCACACCCGTGCAAATGGGTGGCCTGCCCGGCTCCACAGAACCTGAGTCCCCTTCGGAATCCGCCCCTGAAGAATCTGCGGAGGACACCGACCAGAGCGAATCGGCCGACAAACGTCGTGGCGACACTGCTATGGAGCGCAAGGTACTGGAAGATGCCGTGAGCTACATCCGCGGCCTGGCCGAGCGCCATGGTCGTAATGCCGACTGGGCCGAAGAGGCGGTTCGGGAGGCGGTCAATCTCGGGGCTACCGAAGCCCTGGAGCGTAACGTGGTGGACGTGGTGGTGCCAAACCTCCGGGCGTTGTTAAGCGAGATTGATGGTCGCACAGTGCGCTTGGCCGCCGGTGATCGGGTGCTGGAAACCGCGCAACTGGAATTGGTGCGGGCCGAGCCGGACTGGCGCACCAAATTGCTGTCGGTGATTACTGACCCGAATGTGGCCTATTTCCTGATGATCATCGGCTTTTACGGCATTCTTTTCGAACTGGCCAATCCCGGCGCCGTAGTGCCTGGGGTGATTGGCGCAATCAGTCTGATTCTGGCCCTGTTCGCCTTCCAGGTATTGTCGGTAAATTACGCGGGCCTGGCGCTGATCCTGTTGGGGCTGGCCTTCATTGTCGGCGAGGCGTTCGTGCCCAGTTTCGGCATCCTCGGCATCGGTGGTATTGTGGCGTTTGTCACCGGCTCGGTGATCCTGATGGACGGCAGCCATCAGGATATCTCGCTGCCGACGATTGGTGGTACGGCGGTGGTTGCCGGGGGTTTTATTCTCTGGACGGTTACCCGGTTCATCGGTCTTCGGCGGCGCCACCCGGTCTCGGGTAGTGAGCAGCTGGTCCACGAACACGGTGTGGCACTGGATGATTTTGTCCCCACGTATGATGCCTACGCGGGCCATGTACGGGTCAGCGGCGAACGCTGGAACGCCCGGAGTCAGGAGGCCATTGCCGCCCGATCGCAAGTGCGGGTAAATGGTATGGACGGCCTGACCCTGCTGGTGGAGCCCGGCACCGACGAACCGGCAGAGCGCACAGATTAAACATCAACGGCAAATCAAGGAGGCCGTATGAATCTCGGTGACATTATTCCCTATATTGCACCGACGGTGGTGCTGCTGCTGATCCTGGGGTCAGCAATCAAGATCCTGCCGGAATACGAGCGTGGCGTGGTCTTTTTTCTGGGTCGGTTCCAGGGCGTGAAAGGCCCGGGCCTGATCATCGTCATTCCCGGTATCCAGCAGATTGTGCGAGTTGACCTTCGGGTGATCACCCTGGATGTCCCCAGCCAGGACGTGATCTCCAAAGACAACGTTACCGTGCGGGTAAATGCGGTGCTGTACTTCCGGGTGGTGGATCCGGAAAAAGCCATTATCCGGGTTGAAGATTATGGTGCCGCTACCAGCCAGTTGGCCCAGACAACACTGCGATCTGTACTGGGCAAGCACGATCTGGACGAGATGTTATCCGAACGGGACAAGCTGAACGCCGACATTCAGGAGATCATTGATGCCCAGACCGAAGAATGGGGGATCAAGGTGGCGAATGTGGAAATCAAGCATGTGGATCTGAACGAATCCATGATCCGCGCCATCGCCCGTCAGGCGGAAGCCGAGCGGGAGCGCCGGGCCAAGGTTATCCACGCTGAAGGCGAGCTTCAGGCGTCGAAGAAACTGGTGGAAGCGGCTGAGGTGATGTCTGTGAACTCCGGTGCCATGCAATTGCGTTATCTGCAAACGCTGGCGGACATGAGCAACAACAACTCCTCGACCATTGTGTTCCCGTTGCCGATGGATCTGGTCAAGACCTTCATTCAGAACCAGGGGCCGGACAAGGCTGGGCAGGAAGAGCCGAAACCCTAATACCAAAGGGTTCTGCAGACATAAAAAAGGCCGGATCAACCGGCCTTTTTTGCTAGCTGACAGCCTTACTTCTGGCTGGCACGCTCGAGCATACGCTTGGCGCGTTCGTTTGCTTCGTCAGCAGCTTTCTGGGCTGCACGGGCTGCAGCCAGAGCTTCTTCAGCAGTCTGCTGGGCAGTGCGTGCACTGCTGGCGGCGCTGTTAGCTGTGTTCAGGGCGTTGTTGGCAGTCTGCTCAGCGGAGCTGGCAGTTGCATTTGCTTCGTCGATAGCAGCTTGTTCAGTAGTGGCACAACCTGCAGTCAGAGCAGTAGCCAGTGCAAACCCGGCGATCGTCAGTTTACGCATTGTAAATCCCCTTATTGGTCGTTTTATTTCCTGTGATCCGGAAGCCGGTCAGACAGCTCCCTTCTGCTAGGCCCGATAGGCAGTGACTACCGGAGTCGTTAAACAGTGTAAAACACTCAGAGACAAAATGTTAACTAAGGATACGTAAATTTTCTTAGCTTATGACAACAACTTAATCCGGCTTTCATGGCGTTGTCACCAAGCAGAAAGAATCACGGAACGATGCGGATGGGGGTTCCATTCTGGACCAGTTGCCAGATTTCATCCATGGCTTCGTTGCTCACTGCAATGCAGCCATTGGTCCAGTCCAGCCCGGTGTAGGCAAAGGCCATGTCGCCGGCATTGTTGGGCAGGCCATGGATCATGATGCTGCCGCCGGGATCAAGACCCCAGGCTTCAGCCAGTTCCCGGTCGCGGGGGCTGGGGTAGGAAATGTGGATGGATTTATAGAAGTCGCTGCTGGCATTGCGCCAGTCCAGTACATAGTCACCCTCGGGTGTGCGTTCATCCCCCTCGTACAGCTTGTGGCCGACGGGATTGTCGCCGAGGGAGATCCGGTACTGGCGTACGGTTTCATCACCGCTGAGCAGGTAAAGGCGACGTTCTCCTTTGTTGACCAGTACCTGGGTAATCTCCAGCAGGCCTTCCATTAACGCCGGTTCCGGTGGGCTCGGCATCATGCGGGTGTCGGCCCGGGCCAGAAGCTCAGAGGCTGACGCCAGCAGAGGGGAGGCAATCAGGGCGATGGTCAGTAGAACTCGAACAATCATGAAACTCGCACAAATCGGTAAATGGTTAAACTTTGTTCATGCCGTTTATACCATAGCCTGGTAACGGGGTGATAAGGGGTTCTGTTACAGAGTTTGGCTTTTCTTGACCGGGATCCCATTCAGGAATCCATTTTCATGCCTACTTTGGTCACCCGGTCAGCATCGGTGGCCCTGGCGACCAGGGTAACGGGCCCCAGCACAACCTTGTCACCAACCACCGGGTGGCCCTTGGTACGCCTGGCAAAACACTCAGCCAGGGAGAGTTCGGGCGGCAGCTCGTCAAATTCGATGCCGTACACCTGTTCAACATCCCCCAGCAGGGCATCGCCATTGAGCACAAAATCCCCAAAGAATGCCCGTTCTGCCAGATGCTTCGGCGCCTGCCTGCCGCTAAGGGCCTTGCCAAGATCCGGCAGTAAGGCTGGAGTGGCAAACATGGCCACCACATCGCCTGAGGCAACTTCCAGTTCCCGGGTCGGTTGCAGGCATTTGCGATCCCGGAAGATACCGGCAACGGCGGTATTGTCGGGTAGCCTGAGCTGGCCGAGGGCCCGGGGGCTTTCCCAATTCTTGCCGCGCAGCGGAAACAGCATCAGTTCGTGATCACCTGCGGCAGGCACATCCAGAGGTAGCCTGCGGTACGGATCTTCCCCTGCAGGCACCTCCAGTTTCAGTTTACGGGCCAGCGGAGCCATGGTGGTGCCCTGTACCAGCAGCGATACCAGCACAATAAAGAAGGCGGCATGGAATACCAGCTGGGCATCCGGGAGGTCTGCAATAATCGGAAACAGGGCGAGCACGATCGGCACTGCGCCACGCAGGCCCACCCAACTGATAAACCCCAACTCCCGCGGATTGAACGCGAAAGGCCAAAGCGTGAGTAGCACGGTGGCCGGCCGGATCACGAAAATCAGCGCCAGTGCCAGAATCAGACCGCCACCTGCCAGCGGAATGAGATCCGATGGATTGACCAGCAAACCGAGCATCAGGAACAGACAAAGCTGGGCCAGCCAGGCCAGGCCGTCATGCACCTGCAGAATCATCGGCATCATCCGAACATGCCGGTTGCCAATCACCACCCCGGTGAGATAAATCGCCAGAAAACCACTGCCGCCGATGGCATTGGTGGCGGAGAACACGGCGATGCCGGCAGCGGCTACCAACAACGGGTAAAGCGACGGGGTCAGTCGTATCCGGTTGACCAGCTGAACCACGGCAAAGCCACCAAGGAGGCCGGCCACAGTGCCGATGCCGAACTGCTGTACCAGCATCATCAGGCCTTTGGCCAATGCCCCCTCTTTGTAACTGCCAATCAGGGTAACCAGCAGCAGAGTCAGGAAAATGGCCATGGGGTCGTTACTGCCGGACTCGATTTCCAGCGTGGCGCTGACCCGCTCGTTCAGATGCAGGCCCCGGCCCTGGAGCAGTGAGAAGACGGCGGCGGCATCGGTGGAGGAAATAATGGCGCCGACCAGCAAGGCCATCAGCCAGTGC
>Ga0207830_100076_pt1 | contig 84638 bp, 71 predicted proteins | sample TtanPargueraPR_6_FD_187740 | JGI IMG/M metagenome (GOLD analysis project Ga0207830, IMG submission 187740) | Aerobic enrichment media microbial communities from Bioluminiscent Bay, La Parguera, Puerto Rico - Tt and E2 (3) (SPAdes) | ecosystem: Environmental > Aquatic > Marine > Unclassified ...
CGGGTAAAGCGACGGGGTCAGTCGTATCCGGTTGACCAGCTGAACCACGGCAAAGCCACCAAGGAGGCCGGCCACCGTGCCGATGCCGAACTGCTGTACCAGCATCATCAGGCCTTTGGCCAATGCCCCCTCTTCGTAACTGCCAATCAGGGTAACCAGCAGCAGAGTCAGGAAAATGGCCATGGGGTCGTTACTGCCGGATTCGATTTCCAGCGTGGCGCTGACCCGCTCGTTCAGATGCAGGCCCCGGCCCTGGAGCAGTGAGAAGACGGCGGCGGCATCGGTGGAGGAAATAATGGCGCCGACCAGCAAGGCCATCAGCCAGTGCAGGTCGAACACCCACCAGGCAACCAGTGCGGCGCCACCGGCGGTCAGGCCAACGCCAAGGGTGGCCAGTACCAGTGCCGGCCGCAGACCTACCCGGAACGTTTCCACCCGGGTACGCATGCCGCCATCCAGCAGAATCACACCCAGCGCCAGATTGGCGATCAGGAAGGCCAGCTCGAAGTTGTCGAATTCGATACCACCCGGGCCGTCTTCCCCCATCATCATGCCCACGACCAGGAAGATCAGCAGCACGGGCATGCCAACGCGGCTGGAAAGCGGGCTGAGAACGATGCTGATCACCAGCATCAAGGCGCCAATCAGGGTAAGTGTGGGATCCATCAGACTCCAGACCAAAGGGGCTTGCCCGAACGCAGGGCCCGGGCTTATATTGCTGTGGCAATCATTATGCAGGCGGGCGTAGCTCAATGGTAGAGCAGAGGCTTCCCAAGCCTACGACGTGGGTTCGATTCCCATCGCCCGCTCCAGACCAATACCCGCACACAGGCGAGTGTCCCTTAAAACTCGATGGTTACGCGCAAGCCGCTGCCGGGCCCCGTCGAAAAGCTTATGTTGCCCTCATAGCGAGCGACGATCTCCCGGACAATCGCGAGGCCCAGACCGTGGCCAGGGGTCTGCTCGTCAAGTCGCAGCCCTCGTTGACCCAGACTGGACAAGTCGTCGCCATTGACTCCAGGACCATCATCAGAAACAACGATCTGTCTGCTGTTGTTGTCTTGTTTCAGCGAGAGTTCTACGCACCGCGACGACCATTTGCCGGCATTATCGAGCAGGTTGCCTAGCACTTCATTCAAGTCATGCTCCTCTATCGGCCAGCGGGTGTCTTCCGGCAGTGAGCTTGATAGTTCGAAGGATTTTTCCGGATACAGCCGCCCCAGCATCCACAAAAGATCCCGCGCCTGTTTGACGGGATAAGCGCTTTTCCCGACCTGGGGCCCGGCAAAGCGACTGCGGCGCATTTCCGCTTCCAATTGTCTGTCGATGTCACTGAGACGGGCGGCCATTTGGATTCTTAGATCACTTGGCAATGGGCGATCCATATCCTCCAGTATCTGCCGGACGGCTGCGATGGGCGTTTTGACACTGTGTGACAGATTTGCGAGCGCATCCCGGGAACGCACCAGTCGCTTGTCGAGGGAGTCAAGCAACTGGTTTAGCTGCATCACGAGCGGTTGAAATTCTTCGGGTGATGGTGCATTGATCCGGGAAATCTCTCCATCCTGCAATCGTTTTAACGCCGCTTTCAGTGTCACCACCGGCCGCAGCGAGAGCGTGATGCCAAACCAGATGACGGCAACCAGAAGTGCGATCAACAGCACCGACACCACGGCTGTCCAGGCGTGCAGCTCAGCCTGACTGCGTTTCAGGGCCTCCAGATCCTCGGATACAACCACGACGATCGGTGACCCGTTCACCTGAAAAGAGTGACGGTATGCCAGGATATCGGACGGACTGTCCGGCGCCTGACGGCCTTCAAGACGAAGCGTGCCATTCTGCTTATGGTTGATCAGTGGTGCCAGCAAGGGTTCCCAGGCCTTTGGCGATATGATGGTTCGATCGGGCGTGCGTATGGCGAAGGCATGATGGAAGACGTCCTGGAAGTAATCACCGGTCTGCAGGATTTCGACTTGACCTCTGACCTCGCGAATCTGGTGCTCCAGAAAGGCAGCTTCGTCTTTGAGGCGGCTTTCAAGGAATTCCCGGGACATTCGATCCAGCAGCAGGCCGTGGACAAACCAGGCTACGCCCATCAGAGCGATGCCGGCGGGCAGCAATAACACCAGCAGCATGCCTTTGACGGATGCTGGCCTTTTAACGTTGGGCATTGAACATGTATCCCTGGCCACGGCGTGTGGTGATCGTTTCGTTGCCGACCAGCTTTCTCAAGCGCCGAATATACGCCTCAATCACGTTTTCGCTGGGGCTCTCATCCAGGTTGTATAGCTGCTCCATTAGCTGTTCCTTGGAAAAGATGTGGCCCGGACGGCTCATCAGGCATCGTAGCAGGCGGAACTCAGTACCCGTCAGGGCGTGTTCTGCTCCTTCTTCTGTCCGCAGGCTCTGGCGATTTTCGTCCAGTTCGAAGCCACCGGCTTTAACCTGGGAGTGCACTCGCCCTTCGCTGCGACGTATGAGTGCATTGATGCGGGCGATCAGTTCTTCTGTCTGGAACGGTTTGGCCAGATAGTCATCCGCCCCTGCTTTCAGTCCATTGACCTTGTCCTGCCAGTCGCCTCTGGCGGTGAGGACCAATACCGGGCACTCGACGAGCTTCGATCGCCATCGTTTCAAAACCTCCAGCCCGTTGCCATCCGGCAGGCCGAGATCGAGAACAACGGCACGATAATCCTCCTGCTCCCCCAGAATCTGGGCCTCACGGGCACTGGACGTGTGGTCGATGCTAAACCCCGCTTTTTCCAGCTGTCTGACCAGCCCCTCGGCCAGCAAACGGTCGTCTTCAACGAGCAATAAACGCATGTATCCGTCCTTAACGGTGCTTGTTTCAGCCGCCAGTGTCGTCGATCAACCTGAATTGTGCCTGAACGCAAGAAAGTGCCCGTTTTTCAGAAAGAATTCAGGTTGGTGAGAGAAAGTGTCGACTGATTCTGGACATTGCTCAAGATTCGGTACGAATCAGCCGTGTTCTCAAAACCATTATTCCACAGGAGACAAACGGATGAATGCATCAAACCTGATTGTGGCCGGCCTGGCTTTTTCGATGTCGGTATCGGCGTTTGCGGCTGGCACCCATGGCGGTGGTCACGGCCATGGCGCCTCCATTGGCGAACCGGGAAAAGCCTCAGAAGCCAGCCGGACCATAACGGTTGAAATGCACGACAACTACTACGAACCCGAAGAAATCCGTGTGAAGCCGGGCGAAACCGTTCGATTTGTGGTGCAGAACAAGGGCAATCTTGTGCACGAGTTCAACATCGGGACTCCGGGTATGCATGAGGCCCACCAGAAAGAAATGAGAATGATGGTCGAGCATGGCGTGATCCAGGGTAACAAGTTGAATCATGACATGATGAACATGGACATGGGCAACGGCCACTCGATGAAACATGACGATCCCAACAGCGTCCTGCTGGAGCCGGGCCAGAGCCGGGAAGTGGTCTGGACGTTTGCCAATCAGGGCAATATCGAATTCGCATGTAACGTACCAGGGCACTACCAGTCAGGCATGTACGGTGACGTGAATTTCGAATAAGCCGGTAGATGGCTTTAACCATGACGTTATGGGCTGACGCTACACCCTCCTGTCAGCCCCGATAAAGTGCGTTTGGAGTAAAACACATGAACATTCGCTTGGGTGCAGTAGTGCTGTGTTTGCTGATGCCCTCACTGGCGTTGGCTGGCGAGTACGACCTGACGGTTGATCGCGTAGAAATTGATACCGGTGATTTCGTAAAGCAGGGCATCGGCTACAACGGCAAATCTCCCGGGCCGGTACTGAGATTCAAGGAAGGTGAGACTGTCCGGATCAATGTGACGAATAACCTTGATGAAATGACATCCATCCACTGGCACGGGCTTATCCTGCCCTATCAACAGGATGGCGTGCCAGGTATCAGTTTCCCGGGTATCAAACCGGGTGAGACCTTTACCTACGAGTTTCCCATTCAGCAGGCTGGCACCTACTGGTTTCACAGCCACTCCGGCTTTCAGGAGCCGGATGGGGCCTACGGTGCGCTCGTGATCGAACCTGAGGGCCGGGAACCCTTCCGGTACGACCGGGAATACGTGGTCCAACTAACGGACAAGCATCCGCATTCCGGCGATCGAATCATGCGCAACCTGAAAATGATGCCGGACTACTACAACCGTAAACAGCAGACCGTTGGTGAGTTTTTCTCTGATAGCTCCGAACAGGGGTTCTGGAACACCGTCCGGGATCGCCTGGCCTGGGGTGATATGCGCATGATGAAAGCGGATGTCGAGGATCTCCAGGGGTTTACGGGCCTGATTAACGGCAAAGGCCCGGAGCAGAACTGGACGGGGTTGTTTGAGCCGGGTGAACGCATTCGGATGCGGTTCATCAATTCCTCCGCCATGACCTATTTCGATGTCCGGATTCCGGGCCTGGATATGACGGTGGTGCAGGCGGATGGCAATAACGTGCAACCGGTGACGGTGGACGAATTCCGCATCGGCGTCGCGGAAACCTATGACGTGATCGTGCGCCCGAGAGATGAACAGGCCTACACCATCTTCGCCGAATCCATGGGGCGTTCCGGATACGCCCGGGCAACACTGGCTCCTGAAGCGGGAATGGAAGCGGCCGTGCCGCCACTGCGAGAACCTGCCCGCCTGACCATGGCGGATATGGGGAATATGCATGGCATGGATCATGGAAACATGGATATGGGCAGCTCGGACGATATGGCCGGCATGGACCACTCGTCGATGGCGGGGATGGATCACTCAGGCATGTCTGGCATGGATCATGGCTCCATGATGATGGATAACCAGGCTCAACAAGATCCGTTCTACGCCAGGGGCAGTGGCCTTGTGCCGACCGCGGCCAATGGCGGTAAGTTCCTCTCCTATGCCGATCTGAGGGCGCAGAATCCGTTATACGAGGAGCGTGAACCGACCCGGGAAATCGAGCTTCGCCTGACCGGCAATATGGAACGTTACAGCTGGAGCATTAATGGCGTTAAGTATGAAGACGCCGATCCGATTCGTCTCAAATACGGTGAGCGCGTCCGGTTCAAGTTCGTCAATGAAACCATGATGACGCACCCCATGCATCTGCACGGCATGTGGTCGATTCTTGACGTTGGCGCCGGTCAGTGGAACCCGATCAAACACACCATTAACGTGAACCCGGGTACCACGGTGTATATGGAAACGGAGGTCGATGAACCGGGCCAGTGGGCATTCCACTGCCATCTGTCCTATCACGCAGCTGCCGGTATGTTCCGAAAAGTCATCGTCGAGGGGGGCCCAGATTCGCAGCAGGCGAAAACAGAGGTGATGGCTGAAGATGGAGGTGAGGCATGAGTCTGGTGCGATTCTCTGGGGCCGTCAGTTTGTTGGTCTTCCTTGTATTGCCGGCGATGGCTGCGGCACAGGCAATGATTGCGGATACCTCTGGCCGCAAGCAACCGCTGACAACCTGGGGTATTCAGTTTGAAGAACTTGAATACCGATACAGTGATGACGATGAGGAACTGGGCGTCTGGAACGCCGATGCCTTCTACGGTACAGATGATTTCAAAGTGCGGCTGCTCTCGGCGGGCGAATACGAGATTGACGAGCAGGCCTATGAAACGCTGGAACATCAGCTGGTAGGTCAGATCCCCGTTTCCAGGTTCTTTGATGCCAAAGCGGGTGTTCGTTTCGATACGCCGGAGGGCCCGGACCGCACCTACGCTGTTTTTGGTGTTACTGGACTGTCGCCGCAGTGGTTCGAGATCGATGCCAGCCTGTATGTAAGCAAAGAGGGTGATACCTCAGCCGCGCTGGAAGCAGAGTACGAACTGCTGTTCACCAACCACTGGATTCTGACAGCAACGCTGGATGCGACAGTGGCATTCAGTGAAGACGAGGAGATAGGCATCGGCAAAGGACTGGCTTCTACGGAAACCGGCCTGCGGCTGAGCTATGACCTTATTGACCGCGCCGTCTCACCCTATTTCGGTGTGGTGCATGAACGGAAGTACGGTGATACCGCTGATCTGGCTGAGACCGCTGCTGGAAGCACGGAAGACTGGTTTGCCGTGATCGGCGCCCGGATCGCTTTCTGATGTTGATGGGCCATGGGGCAACTCATGGCCTTTTTAGTGCGGTATTTGATGCAACTTAAATCTTGCTAAAGCCCGCTGTTTTTTCAGTAAGAGTTCAGTTTTACGTGTTCTGCTGGGAGGTGAAACGACCTGAAGGGGAGATGTCACTGATGACCAAAGCACACAAAGCAACCAATCAGGAGCAGTTTTTGTTGCGCCGGAAAGTGGCTATCGAGGGGCTTGAAGAAACCCGGTGGGAGGATCTCATTCACGATCTTAACCACCACCCTTGTGTTGATTTCGCGGAACGTAAGAAAAATGGCCTGTTACAGGTGGCCTACGACGGAAGCCACTGGACCGTCGATGAACTACTGGAACTGATCCAGGACTACGGTGGCCGATTGAAATCCGGATGGTGGGCCCGGCGCAAGCTGGCCTGGTACCGGTTTACCGACGATAACGTGCGGGCAAATGCCAAGCATGAGCCGTTCTGCTGTTCCAAGATTCCACCCATGAAAAAATAACAGGAGGTTCAATGAGCAGGGAGGAAGACCGGACCACTCGCTATCAGGAAGGCAGTCTCACTCTACCTGGGACGGTCATGCTGGGTACCGGCGTCATGATTGGTGCCGGTATTTTTGCACTGACCGGGCAGATGGCGCAGATGACCGGCGTGCTTTTCCCGCTGGCCTTTCTTGCTGCGGCAGTGATTGTGAGCTTCAGCGCCTATTCCTACATCAAGATTTCCAATGCCTACCCCTCCGCCGGCGGTATTGGCATGTACTTGCACAAGGCCTACGGAAATCGGCTGCCGACAGCCTTCAACGCCCTCCTGATGTATTTCTCGATGGTGATTGCCCAGAGCTTCCTGGCTCGCACCTTTGGCTCCTACACCATGCAATTGTTTGGTGGCGATGACAGTGGCCGCATGGTGTCCATTCTTGGCGTTGGCCTCATTCTGGTGGCTTTTCTGATCAACCTGATGGGCAATCGGATGATTCAGGGTGTCGCGTCCTTTATCGGCGTACTGAAAATCGGTGGCATCCTGATCTTCGGTCTGGTCGGGGTCTGGATTGCCGACTCAATCTCGGTGGATTTTTCAGAGCCCGGTGAAGCCGGAACCCCGGGTAACTTTCTCGGCGCAACTGCATTGGGGATCCTGGCATTCAAGGGGTTCACTACAATTACCAACAGCGGCTCGGAAGTGATCGATCCGAAGAGGAATGTGGGGCGTGCCATCGTTATTTCCATTGCTGCCTGCGTGATGATCTATACGCTGGTCGGGTTTGCCGTAGCCAGTAATCTGTCTCTTGCCGAGATTATCGAAACACAGGATTACTCGCTCGCTGCAGCCGCACGCCCGGCCCTGGGCGAGTACGGTGTCTGGTTTACCGTCGCCATTGCCATGATGGCCACGGCGGGCGGGATTCTGGCCAGCGTCTTTGCGGTGTCCCGCATGTTGGCCATGCTGACAGAAATGAAACTGGTCCCTCACCGGCATTTCGGTATGCCCGGCAGCATCCAGAAACACACCTTGGTATATACCGTGGTTCTGGGTCTGGTCCTCACTGCATTCTTTGATCTGTCACGAATAGCTGCGTTGGGTATCGTGTTTTACCTGATCATGGACATTGCCATTCACTGGGGCGTGTTGCGCTATCTGCGGCAGGACATCAAGGCCAACCGCTGGGTGCCGGCCACCGCCATTTTGTTGGATCTTTTGGCTCTGGGCGGTTTTGTCTGGGTGAAGCTGAGTACGGACCCGTTCGTCATTGGTGTGGCAGTGGTCACAATGCTTGTGATTGCAGTGTCCGAACAGGTCTTCCTGAAAAAATCACCGGAATCTGCGCAAGCGAAACAGGAACAGACTCACGCGCATCACCACCATTAACCAGAATCAGGAAGAGAGGCCATTACCATGATGGAAGACAACATGTTTGGGAACACGATGTGGGCGGGCCACTGGCTCTGGATGCTGGTGATCGCCATTGTGGTCGTCATTCCGGCCTGGCGTATTTGTCAGCGCACGGGGTATCCGGGCTGGATGGGTGTGCTGATACTGATCCCTATCGTCAATCTGGTTCTGCTGTATTTCGTTGCATTTGCAGACTGGCCCGCCGATAAAGGAGGAGATCGGAATGGCTGAGCATCATCACGCCCATCACCACGATCATCACACTGCTAAAGAAGCTGGCGAGCATACCGCCAAGGACCCGGTCTGCGGTATGGCAGTGGATCCGCATACTGCAGAGCATCGTAGCCGGCTCGGGGGCAACACCTGGTATTTCTGCTCGTCACGTTGCCAGACCAGGTTTGAGGGGAATCCGGAGCAGTATCTCGGTGACGAAAAGAAGCAGCAAGATCCGGTAGCGCCGGGCACCATGTACACCTGCCCCATGCATCCGGAGATTCGCCAGCAAGGGCCGGGGGACTGTCCCATCTGTGGAATGGCCCTGGAGCCCGAGCAGGTGAGCCTGGATGACGGGCCTTCGGAAGAACTCAGGGACATGACTCGCCGCTTCTGGATTGGCCTGGTACTGACGTTACCGGTCTTTCTCCTGGAAATGGGCGGGCACCTGACCGGGCTTGATCATATTGTTGCACCTCAGATGTCCAACTGGATTCAGTTGGTACTGGCGACGCCAGTGGTGCTCTGGTGCGGTTGGCCCTTCTTCGTCCGGGGCTGGAAATCTGTGGTTAGCCGTAACCTGAACATGTTTACTCTTATCGCCATTGGCACCGGCGTGGCACTGATCTACAGCCTGGTGGCGACATTGGCGCCACAGATATTCCCGGGTGCCTTTCGGCAGGAAGACGGCTCGGTGGCGGTGTATTTCGAGGCGGCGGCCGTCATTGTTGTGCTGGTATTGCTGGGCCAGGTTTTGGAATTGCGGGCCCGGGAGAAAACCTCCGGCGCCATCAAGGCTTTGTTGGATCTGGCGCCTGCCACAGCCAGGAAGTTGGATGACGATGGCAGCGAATCCGATGTGTCGCTGGATCAGGTCAAGGTTGGTGACCGTCTGCGGGTGCGCCCCGGCGACAAGGTGCCGTTGGACGGCGAAGTGCTCGAAGGCAGTTCCAACGTGGATGAGTCCATGGTGACCGGTGAGCCGTTGGCCGTCAGCAAGAAATCCGGCGACCAGGTGATCGGCGGCAGTATTAACCAGCAGGGCAGTTTCATCATGCGCGCCGACAAGGTTGGCCGCGATACCATGCTGTCCCAGATCGTTCAGATGGTGGCCAGCGCGCAACGCAGCCGGGCGCCGATTCAGGGTCTCGCAGACAAGGTTGCCGCTTATTTCGTGCCGGCCGTCATCGTGATTGCGATCATCGCCTTTATCGCATGGTCTGTTTTTGGCCCCACGCCGCCCATGGCCTTCGGCCTGATTGCTGCCGTTAGCGTTTTGATCATTGCCTGCCCCTGCGCACTGGGCCTGGCAACACCCATGTCAATTATGGTTGGCGTTGGGCGTGGTGCCCAGAGTGGGGTCCTGATACGGGATGCCGAAGCGCTGGAGCGCATGGAAAAGGTAGACACCGTGGTGGTGGATAAAACCGGCACGCTGACAGAGGGCAAGCCGCAAGTCACCCGACTTGTCGCGGCAAAAGGATTCAGTGACAACGATCTAATGCGCTATGCCGGCGGTCTGGAAAAGGGCAGCGAGCATCCATTGGCCCACGCCATTCTCGATAAAGCCAAGAGCATGGATCTGGAGCTGCCGGATGCAGAGGACTTTGATTCGCCTAACGGAAAAGGGGTCACCGGTGGAATCGATGGCAAGCGGGTGCTGCTCGGCAATCGCCTCCTGATGGAGTCCGAGAATGTCGACACCGCAAAATATGACGGCGAAGCCGACCAGCTCCGGAAAGACGGCGCGACTGTGATTTTTGCGGCTGTCGACGGCAACGTCGCAGGCTTGCTCGCGATAGCCGATCCGGTCAAGGAAACCACCGAAGCCGCCATCACCGCCCTGCAGAAGGACGGTATTCGGGTAGTCATGCTGACCGGCGATAACCGCACGTCAGCCGAGGCTGTAGCCCGCAAGCTGCACATCGACGAAGTGGAAGCGGAAGTGCTGCCGGAAGACAAGGGCAAGATTGTTCAACGCCTGAAGGACGAAGGCCGTGTTGTCGTGATGGCAGGCGACGGCGTGAACGACGCGCCTGCACTGGCGACGGCGGATGTGGGTGTCGCCATGGGCACTGGCACCGATGTTGCCATTGAAAGCGCTGGCATTACCCTGCTTCGCGGCGACTTGATGGGTATTGTGGAAGCTCGCCGTTTGTCGCTGGCGACCATGCGCAACATCCGGCAGAACCTGTTCTTCGCCTTCGTCTACAACTCTGCAGGCGTGCCCATTGCAGCAGGTGTTCTGTATCCATTTTTCGGCATATTGCTTTCGCCGATTTTTGCAGCGGCGGCCATGTCCCTGTCCTCGGTCAGCGTGATCGTGAATGCGCTGCGGCTGCGGGTGATCAAGCTCGGGCCTCAACAGTAAATAGGTGATCGGCCCCAGAGTGCTATCTCTGAGGCCGTTGATAATACCGCTTACTGATCCCGGCTGTGGTGATCGGAGTGGCGCGCGTTAGCCCGTTCCCTGATCATCTGTATGTGAGCCTCATGCATCATATTCAACTCACGCTCGGACATAGACGACATCATCGTCATCATCTTTTTCATATCCGGACTGATCATGCCTTTCATGTTTTCTCCCATCATACCCGGATTATTGCCACCAGGTGATGCGTCATGGGTAAGTCTGCTTCCAGTTATATCAGGGTAACTGCGAGTTTCATTTATCCTGTCTGCCAAGCCAGTATTAGCCGTCGCTATAGTGGAAAAGAATAAGGTGATTGAAACTGCCAAGACTGATTTATTCATAATGATATCCTGTAGTTTAAAGTTATCTGATGATTCAGTTACGTTTCAGTTTTCTATGATGCACTTGCTCTTGAGCTCGGTGTTGGCTGGCTCAGGAAATCGAGCCAGAAAGAGTTTGCGTCTCCGCTAGTAAGTTTCGCCGCAGGGTCACCCTGCGGTATTTTTTCGCTTTTCTTTCAGAGCCTCGTGGTAGGCACGCCCTTGTTTGTTCATCATTTTTTTGCGAGCTTCAAAACCCGACTCCGACATGGAATAGCGTGTCATTTCTCTATGCAGACGTTGCATGTCTTCATTCTTAAGTACGTCTTCAAACGATGAATTATTTATGTTTTTTCCATCCATGCTCTTCATGTCTTTTTCATCTGATATGTTGCCTGCAAAGAGGGATGTGGAAATAGTGAATGCTGTGATTAACGCGATCATGCGTTTCATAAATACACCTCCAGGTTAGTTGGTGAGTTTATGAAAACATTGATTCCTGAATTTATCCTGAAATAAAATTTTGTTTGAATAAATAATTTTTAATCAGAATGGTCGGTATTGATAAAAGTCAAGTTTTTGGTTTTTTTCATTTATTCAGTTTGGTTTCAGATAAATAAAATAAGATCGCGGGAGGAAAACAATTGATGGAGATGTCCCGTTGTCCTTTCTTCCCCACCTCGTAAAGCCCTTTGTTCTAGGTGCTTTGATTTTTTCCAGTCTGCCCAGCTTCGCCGAGCTCAGGCTTGAGTTATCTGATGCTATTGATGTTGCTACCGAGAACGATCCCTGGCTTCGCCAGAGTGTCCAGATTCAGGATGCCCTTCTGGAGGAGTCGATTGCCGATGGCGCCCTGCCGGATCCGAGAATGACCCTCGGCGCCGCGAATCTGCCCACAGATACTTTTGATACGGGCCAGGAGGCCATGACTCAGGCTACCGTCGGTCTTACCCAGCGAGTTCCACGTGGCAACAGCCGTCAGCTGGCAAGCGCGAAGAAGGCGGAAATGGCCGCAGTTCAGCCGTTCCGGCGCGCGAATCGTCGGGCACAGGTTGAACAGACGGTAACGCAGCTCTGGCTGGAGGTCTGGCGCTCCGAGCAGAGTATCCGGTTGATTGAAAGCAACAGAGGCTTGTTTGAGCAATTGGAAGATGTTGCTGAGGCGGGCTACACCTCTGCCTCCACGGGGTCCAGGCAGCAGGATGTTATCCGGGCTTCGCTGGAGCTGACGAGGCTTGAGGACCGTCTGACAGCACTGCAGGTGCAACAGGCATCGAATCGGGAAGCGTTGGCCGAGTGGATTGGCCTGGATCAGGCACAGCTGGCCGTCACCGACCATGTCCCCCGCGAACTGCTGGGAGAACTCCCTTCTGCCTGGGCTGAAACCGCGACTGATTCACTGATCCGACATCCCGCGGTGCGCGCCACCGATCAGTTGATTGAAGCCCAGAATGTGGACGTTGATCTGGCCCGCCAGTCCTACAAACCGGAATGGTCGATATCGGCACAATACGGATATCGTGACCGGGCTCCGAACGGCGAGGACCGGGCCGACCTGTTTTCGGTGGGAATTGGCTTTGATCTGCCCCTTTTCACCGGCAACCGTCAGGACCGAAAACTCAACGCGTCTGTGGCTCGACTGGAGGCGGCGAAAGCCGAGCGTATCCTGCAGCTCCGTGGGCTTCGCGCCAAAGCCAGGGCTGCCGTTGTCAGAATTCAGCGCCTGGATGAGCGCATAGCGCTGTATGAAAAGACCCTTCTGCCACAAATGGAAGCGCAGGCAAGTGCGGCACTGACGGCCTACAACAACGACGACGGCGACTTCGCCGAGGCAGTGCGCGCGCGAATTGCCGAGCTCAATGCCCAGGTTGAACTGATTCAGATGAAAGCCGAGCGGGCCGGGAATATGGCGAACTTCCGCTACCTGACGGCTGAATCTTCCGAGATCCCTATCTTTTCAATGACCCGTTATCAGGACTGATCATCATGGCTAACTTGGTTCGCCCTCTGGGCTTTGTGTTGCTCGGTGGTCTCGCCGGTGCGGTGGCCACCTACTGGTTTGCAACGGACACCCACGCGGTATCTTCTGCAGAACAGACCAGCTCCGATTCAAAAAAACCGCTGTACTGGGTCGCTCCCATGGACCCCAATTTCAAAAGTGACAAACCGGGAAAATCACCCATGGGTATGGATCTGATTCCGGTGTATGACGACGGCGGATCGGCAGACGATACGGCGGGCACGGTCCGTATCTCACCGACGGTTGTCAATAATCTGGGGGTTCGCACGGAGCCGGTGATTCAGGGGCGGCTGCCCAACAACATCACCACTGTGGGCTATGTGGCCTACGACGAAGACCAGATGGTTCACGTCCATCCCCGGGTTGATGGCTGGATTGAAACGCTGTTTGTCAAAGCCGAAGGCGAGCCTGTTGAACAGGGAAAGCCCCTGTACACCTTGTATTCCCCCACCCTGGTAAATGCTCAGGAAGAGCTGCTGTTGGCGATGAACCGTGGCAACCAGAAATTGGTGGAGGCTGCCACAGAGCGGCTGGCGGCGCTGAATGTGCCGGCCAGTCTGATCAGCCGGTTACGCCAGAGCCGGGACATTCAGAGGACGATGACCGTTTACGCGCCCCGCTCGGGTGTGATTGAGAACCTGAATGTGCGCGAGGGTATGTTCATCAAACCGGGAGACCGGGTTCTGTCGATCGCTGCGCTCGATGAAGTCTGGGTGATCGGTGAAGTGTTTGAAAGCCAGCTTTCGGCTGTGGAGGCAGGCAACCGGGTGCAGATGACCCTGGATTACATGCCCGGCCGTGAGTGGCGTGGCAGTGTGGATTACGTCTATCCGGAAGTGAACCCCAAAACCCGGACGGCCCGGGTCCGGATGCGGTTTGATAACGAGGATGGTGCCCTGATGCCGGGCATGTTTGCCCGGCTGGAGGTCCAGGGCGAGCGGGGAAAACGGCAGTTTCTGGTGCCCCGGGAGTCGGTTATCCGCACCGGCCAGAGTGATCGCCTCGTTCTGGCCCTGGAGGAGGGAGCTTTCAAGTCGGTAAACGTCAGCGTTGGGCGCGTGGGGGAAAAGTATGCGGAAATACTCGATGGCCTGATGCCTGGTGATACTGTCGTCACATCGGCCCAGTTCCTGATCGATTCAGAATCCAGCAAAAGATCTGATTTCCGGCGTATGTCGGCACCTCAGACCCGGGATGACGGCGGCATGAATCACGAAGGCATGGATCACGGCGCTATGAACCACGGCGCGATGAATCAGGATGCCGTGGAGCAAGACACCATGGATCACAGCACCATGAACCATGGCGGAGGCGAGTGATGATTGCAGCCATTATTCGCTGGTCGGTTGGTAACCGCTTCCTGGTGTTGCTGGCTACGTTGCTGATCACAGGGCTCGGCCTGTATTCCCTGAAACAAACGCCGGTGGATGCCTTACCGGATCTGTCGGATGTCCAGGTTATTATCAAAACCAGCTTTCCGGGGCAGGCCCCGCAGGTGGTGGAAGATCAGGTGACCTACCCGATGACCACCGCCATGCTCTCGGTACCAGGTGCGAAAACGGTCAGGGGATACTCGTTCTTCGGGGATTCCTACGTCTACGTGATCTTCGATGAAGACACCGACATGTACTGGGCGCGCTCGCGGGTGCTGGAGTATCTCTCCCAGGTGGCGCCCAGCCTGCCGGACTCGGCTCGTCCCCAGCTTGGGCCCGATGCCACTGGCGTGGGCTGGGTGTATCTCTATGCCCTGGTGGATCGCACCGGAAATCACGACCTGAGCGAACTGCGCAGTCTGCAGGACTGGTTCCTGAAATACGAGCTGCAAACGGTGCCCGGTGTGTCTGAGGTGGCCGCCCTGGGCGGCATGGTGAAACAGTATCAGGTCAAGGTCAGCCCGGAAAAACTCCGCGCCTTGGGGATCCCGCTGGCCCATATCCAGAACGCCATAAAACGGGGTAATCAGGAAGTGGGTGCGTCCGTGATCGAGATGGCTGAAGCGGAATACATGGTGCGCACCTCAGGTTACATCCAGTCCCGTGATGATCTGCTCTCGATCCCTCTGGGGCTGGACGACAATGGCACGCCCCTTTTGCTTAAAGACGTGGCGACTGTTGAGGTTGGCCCCCAGATGCGCCGCGGCGTTGCTGAGCTGAACGGTGAGGGCGAGACCGTTGGCGGAGTGGTGGTCATGCGCTTCGGTGAGAACGCCCAGGCGACCATCAATGGCGTCAAGGACAAACTAAAGGACCTCAAATCCAGCCTGCCCGAGGGGGTTGAGGTGGTAACGGTCTATGATCGCTCCGGTCTGATCGAACGGGCCGTCAATAACCTGGGTTTCAAGCTGCTGGAAGAGTTCCTGGTGGTGGGTCTGGTGTGCATTGTCTTCCTGTTCCACGTGCGGTCTTCGCTGGTCGCGATTCTCAGCCTGCCGGTGGGCATCCTGGCGGCCTTTATTGTCATGCACTGGCAGGGCATCAATGCCAACATCATGTCACTGGGCGGTATTGCCATTGCGATCGGGGCGATGATCGATGGTGCCATTGTTATGATCGAGAACATGCACAAACACATGGAGCGGACGCCGTTAACGCCGGAAAACCGGTGGGAAGTGGTAACCCGATCCGCTTCCGAGGTCGGGCCTGCCCTGTTTTTCTCCCTGCTGATCATTACCGTCAGTTTTGTGCCCGTTTTCGCACTGGAAGCACAGGAAGGCCGGATGTTTGCGCCCCTGGCCTTTACCAAGACCTATGCCATGGCAGCCAGTGCCGCTCTGGCGGTGACCCTGGTGCCGGTGCTCATGGGATATTTCATCCGGGGCAAAGTGCTGCCGGAGCACAAGAATCCGGTGAACCGTTTGCTGGTCAGTGCCTATATGCCGGTTCTGAAGCTGGTACTTCGGTTCCCGAAAACAACTGTGCTGGCGGCAGTTCTGGCTCTGGTTGTTGGTGTCTGGCCTGCCACCAGAATCGGCAGTGAATTCATTCCGCCGCTGGATGAAGGCGATCTGATGTACATGCCCACCACCTATCCGGGCATCTCGATCGGTAAGGCGCGGGAGCTGCTGCAGCAGACGGACAAGCTGATTGCCACGGTACCCGAGGTTGAAACTGTCTTCGGTAAAGTGGGCCGGGCCGATACCGCAACCGATCCGGCGCCGTTGACGATGATCGAGACCTTTATCCAGCTCAAGCCAAGGGACGAATGGCGGGAAGGCATGACCACGGAAAAACTGAAGCAGGAGCTTAACAACCTGATTCGGTTCCCCGGCCTGACCAATGCCTGGGTGATGCCGATCATCACCCGCATCGATATGCTGGCAACGGGGATCAAGACGCCGGTCGGCATCAAGGTGGCGGGGCCGGACCTGGCTACCATTCAGGGTATTGGCAAACGCCTTGAGGAAATCATGGTGGACATACCCGGCACAGCGTCGGTTTACTCCGAGCGGGTCGCCGGGGGCCGCTACATCAAGGTCGATATTGATCGCGAGCGCGCCGCACGCTACGGACTGAACATTGCCGACGTACAACAGGTGGTGGCATCGGCAATTGGCGGTATCAATGTTTCCCGGACTATCGAAGGGCTTGAGCGTTACCCCGTGAATCTTCGTTACCCCGAGGATTACCGGGATTCCCCGGAAAAGCTGGAGCAATTACCGATTGTGACCGCCTCTGGCCAGCGGATTGCGCTGGCGGATGTGGCTGATATCCGTGTGGAGGACGGTCCGCCGGCGATCAAGAGTGAGAACGCCCGGCTGAACGGCTGGACCTTTGTCGATATTGAGGGGGTTGATGTCGGTAGCTACGTCGAACAGGCCATGGCCACCGTGAACGAAGCGCTTGACCTGCCCGCGGGCTATTCGGTGACCTGGTCCGGGCAGTACGAGTACATGCTGCGAGCCAAGGAAAAGCTCACCTATGTGGTGCCCCTAACCCTGGCGATCATTGTGATATTGCTGTTCCTGAACTTCCGGCGTTTCGCGGAGGTCGGGATCATCATGGGTACGCTGCCCTTTGCCATGATCGGTGCCATCTGGCTGATGTATCTGCTGGGTTACAACTTCTCGGTGGCTGTAGGGGTCGGGTTCATTGCACTGGCGGGTGTCGCCGTGGAAATCGGCGTGATCATGCTGGTGTACCTGAACCAGTCCTATGCCGCCATGCTGGAAACCTGCGAGGAGAAGGGCCTGACTCCGAGGCGCGAAACCCTTCGCCATTCGGTGCTCCACGGTGCCGGTTTGCGAGTAAGGCCGATCATGATGACCGCGGCAGCCATTATCGGGGGGCTGGTGCCCATCATGGTGGGTACCGGCACCGGCTCGGAAGTGATGGGGCGCATTGCGGCACCGATGGTTGGCGGAATGATATCTGCCGTTATTCTGGCGTTGCTGGTGATTCCTGTGCTGTTTTATCTATGGAAGCAGAGAGCTTTGAAGGATTGATGTTGACCGTATGCCTGAGCACGACTAATCAAACCTGTCCCAGTAGGGCGGATCACCAAAATAACCGTCGATAAAGTCGATGAAGCTGCGGACCTTGCTTGCCAGTAACTGGCGGTGAGCGTAGACGGCGTATAGCCCCAGCGGCTCCGGTTCATGTTCCGGCAGGACGATCGTTAACTTGCTTTCCTGAATGGCGGGGCCCGCGATAAAGGTCGGTTGCAGGGCAATCCCGGCCCCGGCAATGGCTGCCTCGACAAGCACGTCGCCGTTGTTGCTGACCATTCCCTGCAGGTTGTCACTGCGGTTGTCCTGGAGCCACTTCTGCGGGGGATGGTTGGAATCCGGGTCCATGTAGCTGTAGCGCAGGTACTGATGGTCACGGAGGTCTTCCGGTTTGCCGGGGCTGCCGTGTTGTGCCAGATAAGCTGGAGAGGCACACAGCACCAACCGCACCGGTGCCACCCGCTTGGCGATCAGGGAAGAGCTTTGCAGGCGGCCGATGCGCAGCGCGATGTCGAAGCCTTCCTCCACTATGTCGACTTTCCGGTCATTGAGTTGCAGATCAATGCCCACGGCGGGGTGCATTCGCTGGAACTCGGTCAGCAGGGCCGGCATGTGGCGAATGGCGAAAGAAACCGGGGCACTGATGCGCAGCAGGCCCTGGGCCTCGGTTTGCAGGTCGCCGAGCTGGTTTTCCAGATCATCAATATCGCTGAGCACCTGCTGGGCCCGCGGGTAATATTGCCTGCCTGCTTCGGTCAGGTGGAGCCTGCGCGTGGTGCGGTTCAGCAACCGAACGCCCAGGTGCGTCTCCAGCTGAGACACGTATTTGCTGACCAGTTGTGGCGAGGTGTCCAGGCGGTCAGCGGCTCGGGTGAAGCTGCCTTCGTTGACCACTGTCACGAAGGTGCGCATGGCTTCAATACGATCCATGGCGGTGCCCTGATCTGAGTTGTGCTGATGATTATCAATAAAATGACGATAATATAGCAACAAGAGTCATCTTAGTCTTTGAGATTGGTGATAGTAAAGTGAGCCCATAGCCTGAAGCCAGGGCTTCGGGATAAACCAATCAGAGAAAGACTTAAGGTGACGAATATGAACGCTCAATTCACCAAGGCATTACTCCAATCCAATGGTGGCTTTGCCGCACTGGCACTGAGGGTTCCGGTGGGTCTGATCCTGGCAGCGCATGGTGCCCAGAAACTGTTCGGCTGGTTTGGCGGATACGGGCTGGAAGGTACCGGACAATGGCTGGCCAGTATTGGCCTGGAGCCAGGCTACCTGATGGCCTTGTTGGCAGGTGGTGCCGAATTCTTTGGCGGTCTGGCACTGGTGCTCGGGCTACTGACACGTCCGGCGGCGGTGGTTGCGGCTTTCACCATGTTGGTGGCCATTTTCGCGGTGCATATCGGTAATGGCTTGTTTATGGCCAATAATGGTTACGAGTATGCACTCACGCTGTTTGCCGCCACCGTCGCTCTGGCGATTCAGGGCGCAGGCCGGTTCGCTGTCGATAACCTGTTGCAGAAAGAAAGCTGAACCGGGGAGAGAACGCCATGAGCAAAGCGACCGATGTACTGTTTGTTTCCCACGGTGGCGGCCCCATGCCGCTGCTGGGAGATCCCGGGCACCAGGACATGGTGGATCGGTTAACAGAGCTATCGGCTGGCCTGCGCAAACCCTCTGCGATACTGGTGATCAGCGCCCACTGGGAGGAGGCGATCCCGACCATCACCTCCGGTACTACGCCGTCGCTGATTTACGATTATTACGGTTTTCCTTCGGAAGCCTACAAGATCGAATACCCCTGCCCGGGGGAGCCGGTGCTGGCGCAGCAGGTCGCCCAGGCGCTGGATCAGGCTGGTATCCAGGCCCGCCTGGATGACCAGCGGGGCCTGGATCACGGCGCGTTTGTGCCGCTTAAACTGATGTATCCGGAGGCAACGATTCCCTGCATTCAGCTTTCGCTGGTTAACACTCTGGACGCCAGTACGCACCTTGCGATTGGCCGGGCATTGCAGGCACTGGATTACGATAACCTGCTGGTGCTTGGCTCCGGCTTCTCGTTCCACAACATGCGGGCCTTCTTTGCTGCACCGACGCCGGAAATCCAGGCCCGTAATCTGGCCTTTGAAGACTGGCTGGAACAGACCTGCGGCGACAGCTCCCTGTCGGAGCCGGAGCGGGCGAAGCGCCTGGCAGATTGGGAGCAAGCGCCCCATGCCCGGTTCTGTCACCCCCGGGAAGAGCACCTCCTGCCCTTGCACGTGTGCTATGGCCTCGCCAACAAAGCCAGCGACCGGCACATTGTCGCAACCATCCTCGGGAAACAGTCGGGGATGTTTTACTGGGGCTGAATCAGTGCAGCTTCAACCGTGGCTGCATGGCCCGACTGATCTTGTCCATCAGCCAGATCACGCCGGTTCGCAGGAAACCGTGCAAGGCCACCTGGTGCATCCGGTACAGCGACACGTAGAACAGCCTGGCCACTTTCCCTTCGATATACATACTGCGTCCGGACAGGTTACCCATCAGGTTGCCGACGGTGGTGTATTTGCTGAAGTTGATCAGTGAGCCATGGTCGTTGTACACGAAGGGAACGGCTTCTTTGCCTTCCAGCCGGTTGCAGAGGGTTTTGAACAGGGCATCGGCCTGCTGGTGTGCGGCCTGGGCACGTGGTGGCACCGGCCGGTCGGATTCCGGCTGCGGGCAGGCGGCGCAGTCACCAAACGCGAAGATATCCGCATCTTTGGTGGTTTTCAGGGTCTGTTCCACCAGCAGCTGATTGCCGCGATTGGTCTCCAGGCCGTCCAGTTCCGCCAGGAACGGCGGTGCTTTGATGCCAGCGGCCCAGATGGTCATTTCCGAGGGCAGTTCAGTGCCGTCCTTCATGATCAGACTGTTCTCGCGCACCTCGCTTACAGGTTGTCCGGTCAATACCTTGACCTTCTGGCGTTCCAGTTCCCGGGTGGCTGCGGCGGAAAGGCGCCCGGGCAGCGCAGGCAATATGCGGTCGGCCGCCTCGATCACGCTGATGGAAACATCGGAAGATTTGAGGTGGTTCATGCCGTAGATGGGCAATTCGCGGGATGCGAGTCTCAGTTCGGCAGCCAGTTCCACGCCCGTGGCTCCGGCACCAATGATGCTGATGTTCAGGGCATGGGGCTGGCCCTGAAGGGCTTCGTGGTTTTTGCGCAGGAAGGCATTGAGCATCAGGTTATGAAAGCGGCGAGCCTGCTTCAGACTGTCCAGGAACAGGCAGTGGTCCTGTGCGCCGGGGGTGCCGAAGTCGTTCGCGGTGCTGCCAACAGCAATCACCAGGGTGTCGTAATGAAGGCGCCGTTCCGGCACTACTTCCTGGCCTTCTTCATCCCGGAACGGGGCAATCACGATCGCTTTATTGGTCCGGTCCAGACCGCTCATGCGGCCGAGCTGAAACTCGTAATGGTGCTTGCGGGCGTGGGCGCGGTAATTGATTTCGTTGGCGCTGGCGTCCAGCGAGCCGGAGGCCACTTCATGCAGCAGGGGTTTCCAAACATGGGTAAGACCGGCGTCGACCAGGGAAATACGGGCTTTGCCTTTTTTGCCAAGCTTGTTGCCCAGACTGGTGACCAGTTCCAGACCGCCGGCTCCGCCGCCGACCACGACTATGTGATGAAGGTTTTCCATAACGTTTCAGACCTTTAAGTGATGAGAGCCAAACGCTCTCGGATGAAAGCGCTTGGCTGTCGTCACTGGCCTGAATGTCTATGATTAGGGAGCTAATACAGGGGCGTATACTACCGCCGATGTTGGAGCGAGACAATTGAGCCCAAGTACCTATTGGCTCCATCGTTAGTATTGTCGGGCTGGACACAGAGCCGTTGGCGCTGCTACAAACTTCTCATCCACTTGAAGAACAGACAGGAGAAAGCGACGTGAAACTGCAGGTTCGAGGTGTTGAGGAAGGCCAGCCGGTACCGGAAAAGTTTGCCTTCGGTGTGTTCAGTGAGCAGGACCACATGAGCTTTGGTCCCAACCGGAATCCGGAGCTGGTCTGGGATGGTGCACCGGAGGGCACCAAAAGCTTTGTGGTAATGATGTTTGACCCGGATGTGCCCAGCGTCGCCGACGACGTCAATCAGGAAGGCAAGACCGTGCCGGCCGACCTGCCACGCGTCGATTTCTTCCATTGGCTGCTGGTGGATATTCCCGCTGGCACAAAGCGGATCCCGGAAGGTGAAGACAGCGACGGTGTCAGTCCCAAGGGCAAGGATTATGGACCTGGTCCGATTGGTGTCCGTGGTGTGAACAATTACACCCAGTTTCTGGCCGGCAATCCGGACATGGCCGGTACCTATGCCGGTTATGACGGCCCCTGCCCGCCCTGGAATGATGAAATCATCCATCACTACCACTTTGAAGTGCATGCTCTGGATGTGGACACCCTGGGCCTGGAGGGTGAATTTGACGGCAACGACGTGCGTCAGGCCATGGCCGGTCATGTGCTGGCCAGTGCCCGGGTAACCGGCACCTACACGCTTAATCCCGCCCTTCGCCAGTAGTTGCAGCCAGCGGAGTCGGCCACATCGGCTCCGCTTTCATCAAATTGTCTTGGTGCTGTCACCCCGGTGTCACCGGGTGTTGCCAAGGTGATGTCAGGATCCTGAAAGCAGGCCTGTTCTCACCGGAGGCACCATGCGACAGTATCGAAGCGTATTCATATCCGACGTCCATCTGGGTACCGCCGATTGCCAGGCGGACTATCTGCTGGATTTCCTGAATAACATTCAGTGCCAGACACTTTACCTGGTAGGCGACATCGTCGACCTGATTGCCATGCAGCGACGGGCTCATTTCCCAGACAGCCACCGGCAGGTTATCCACAAGCTGCTGGAGCTGGCCGCAACGGGAACCCGGGTGGTGTACATCCCGGGCAATCACGATGAATTTTTCCGGCGTTTCTGTGGCCAGACGTTTTCCGGCATCGAATTGCAGTACAAGGCCGTGCATACCACCGCCGACGACCGTCAGTTTCTGGTCTGCCATGGCGACCAGTTTGACCAGGTGGTGCGCTGCAGCCCTTTGATGCTGCTGGTCGGAGACCGCGCCCATGGGTTGTTGCTGCGTCTGAACCGCTGGTTCAACGCCCTGCGGCGATTACAGGGCAAGCCCTACTGGTCGCTGGCGGCCTGGATCAAAAGCCGGATTGGCAAGGCCAGAACCTTTATCCGCCGTTTCGAGTTGGCGGCGCTGACCGCGGCGGAAAAAGGCCACTATCACGGTTTTATCTGCGGCCATATCCACTCGGCGGGCTTCCTGCGCAGCGAAGAGGGTCTCTACTGTAACGATGGCGACTGGGTGGAACACTGCACCGCACTGGTGGAGCGGGAAAACGGTCGGCTGGAACTGTTGCACTGGTCCGAATCGCCTGTGACCCTGAGTCAGGAACCGGAGACGCCGAACCCGGAGCTGGCCGGTGACGCCCGGCCCGTGATTGATGCGTTACCGGCGGCGTTTCTGGAGCAAATCAACGGTCCCGCCCGGTGATTCAGTTGCGGACCCGATAGGGCTCCAGGATAGCGGCCATATCCTGACCCAACTGTTCGAGGTCGGTCCGAGATAGCTCCCGTTCGGCGATGGAACGAAGCCCCATGATCTGACTCTGATACAGTCTGGCCAGGCGCTGGCAATCTGTGTCGGGCGCCAGCTCGCCCTGCTTTCTGGCGGCTTCCAGTAACTCGGTAAAGGCATTTTCAATGGCGGCCAGTAAGGCCTTTGCCTCTTGATGGAGCGCGGTGTTGGTGTTGCTGGATTCAAGCAGTGTTTTCACAATCAGACAGGCCCGCGCCGGAGTGCAGTCAGGCTCTGAACAGCTCCTGGCGATCTTGATCAGAAAAGCCTGCAGGCCATCCAGCACGTTGTTGTAGCCGCCCATGTGGCTGGCAAGATCTTCGCCTGCCTGGTGCGCATACCTTGCCAGTGCTTCCGAAAACAACCCGTCTTTACTGCCGAATGTTGCGTAGATGCTGCCCGGGCGCATGTCCAGAGCCCGCTCAATCTGCTTCATGGAGCTGCCATGGTAGCCCTTGTGCCAGAACAGGCCGACCGCGCTGGCAAGGGCAGTTTCCCGATCATAGCTTGGAGGTCTGGGCATCTGTTTCCCCGCTGGGTCTTTCAATGAATATTCGGGCAATCATAACGTGAGTGTTCGCTCAAAAATAGCTGCGATTGAATTGCAGGGTGGGCTGTCAGTCGCCATCTACATCTTTGCCTCTTCGGGCGTTCAAGGCTTCGGCTACCCGTTCATCAATCTTGCGCAGAAACGCTTCCTCGGTTCGTGCCGAGGCGTGGGCACCCAGCAACTCATTGCTGGCGCGCAGGTTACCGATAAAGGTTCGGCAATGTTTGCACATCATCAAATGTGTTTTCACCGACAGATTCCGCCGGGTGTCCAACTCGCCGTCGATGTAGTCACTGGCGATCCTGGCCAGCTCGCTGCATTTCAGCATTCGCCGGTCTCCTGGAAGGTTTCTACCATCAGAAAGATCTTCTGCCTGGCGCGATGTAACAACACCCGAAGATTGGACGCGCTGACCCCGAGAATGTTACAGAGGTCGTCTGATTTGTGCTGGTGCGCCTCGTAGAGAATCAGGGCGGATCGTTGGGTTTCCGGCAACGCAGAGAGATGTTTGTCCAGGCACTGGTTAAGGGCGCCATTTTCCATCAGCGTATCGGCAGATTCATGAAACTTCAGCCTGGGGGGTAATTGCCAGTGGCCTCTGGCGTTGAAGCGTTCCGCCAGATCAGGCTCAAGGCCGTCTGAGTCGTCGAGAGGGACTTCCCGTTTGCTTGCCCGCAGCCGATTCTTGCAACGGTTGGCGACAATGCGGTGCAACCAGGTTTTCAGCCCCGAACGGCCTTCAAAGTTCTGAATGGCATCGATGACGGCGACCCAGCAGTCTTGCACGACGTCTTCGGCGGCCGCCTCATCAAGGTAAAATCTGGCGACCGCGAGCATACCGGGCGTGAAGGCACGGACGGCCTCTCGATAGGCGACATCGTCTCCGTCGCGCAGCCCGCCGATCAGCGCCTGCTCCTCTGGACGGGCTGTGTGAGTCATGGCTATTCCCTTTCATGAGCAACTGTTCAAGAATAGCAGTAAGGTTCCCGTTGTGTCGAAAAGTTCCCAGATTCTCTCAGAGTCCCCCTGGCCGCCTTGCGGGTTCCTCTCTGGGGGCGCAGCGTTGCATGATCAGTTGGGGGATCTGTTTGAGGGGCGTCACAATGTCGACAGCCCCCAGTTTAATGGCCTCCCTCGGCATTCCGAAAACCACGCAGGAGGTTTCGTCCTGAGCCACGGTCGCCGCGCCTTTGTCTTTCATCAGTTTCAGGCCGCGGGCGCCGTCGTCCCCCATCCCGGTCATGATGATCCCTGTCGCGTTGTGGCCCGCGACCTGGGCGACGCTCCGGAACAGAACATCGACAGAGGGTTTGTGACGGGTAACATGGGGGCCGTCGAAAATCCGTACCCGGTATTGTGCACCGCTGCGGACCAGCTCCATGTGACGGCCGCCCGGTGCAATCAATGCCAGTCCGGCATAGACCCGATCGCCGTCCTGGGCTTCACGGACTTCAATCCGTGACACGGAATTCAGGCGCTTGGCAAAGGCGGCCGTAAACTTCTCGGGCATGTGTTGCACCGCCACAATGCCCGGAGCGTCCGGGGGCAGGGCCGAAAGTACCGCCTCCAGCGCCTGGGTACCTCCGGTGGAAGTGCCGATAGCGACCACCCGGTCGGTCGTACGGTACGAGAGTGCCTGAGCTGGTTGTGACTTTGGCACCGCGGAGGGTGCAGAGTGGACAATGTGCTTGCGGACCGGCCGCGCCTGGCTGGCCTCACGGATGGCCCGGATCAGTTGCCCTTTCAGTTCATTCAGACCATCGCGCACGCCAACGCTGGATTTGGTCAGAACCGAAACGGCACCGGCCGCCATGGCATCAATCGTCAGCTGGGCGCCCTTTTCTGTCAGGGTCGAGCAGATGATCACCGGGGTTGGACGCTCCTGCATGAGCTGTTTCAGAAAGGTCATGCCGTCCATGCGGGGCATTTCCATGTCCAGCAGGATGACATCGGGCCAGTTCTTCTCCATTTTCTGGCGGGCGAAAATCGGATCCGGAGCGGTACCGATCACATTGATGTTTTCAGAACGCAGGGTGTCCGCCAGAACCTGACGAACCAGCGCGGAGTCATCAATGATGAACACGTTTGGGGCGGCGACCGGAGTCATGGTTTACCTCACGACTAGCTAGTGTGTTTTGCGATAGATCGACGGTGCCAGTTGTTCCAGCGGCAGATCGAGCCCGAACAGGCTCTCGGAATGCCCGACCATCAGCAGACCGTCAGGTTTGACGCGCTCAAGGACGTGACGGATCAGCCGCAGTTTTCCCTCGCCCGAAAAGTAGATCAGTACGTTGCGCAGAAACGCGACATCGAACAGGCCCATTGAAGACGGAAGCCGTTGGTTCAGGTTGCCGACACGAAAGTGGATGTGATCGCGAATGTCCGATTTCGCCAGAATGCTGCCGGCGTATTCATCGATACCCTTGAGCCAGTACTTGCGCAGGTATTCTCTGGGAATCGAGTCGATGACTTTGGCCGGGAAAAGCCCGCGATTGGCCCGTTCCACCACGCTGTGGGAAATGTCCGTTCCGACCACTTCCCAGCGCTGTCCCGGAAAACTCTCCGCCAGGGTCATACCGATACTGTAAGCTTCTTCACCGGTCGAGCTGGCGGCGCTCCAGACCCGGACCATGCCGCGATGCTCACGACAGAACCGGCGCAGCCAGTCGAAATGTTTGGGTTCGCGAAAAAACCAGGTTTCGTTGGTGGTCAGCAGGTCAACCAGCATCTGTCGTTCCACCGGATCCTGCCGAACCAGAGACAGATAGGCCCCGAAACTCTCGAACCCATGAAGCCGCAAACGCTTGCTCAGCCGGTTGATCACCAGATAGCGTTTTTCGTCTGCCAGTTCGATGCCAGAGGCGGTCTGCATGATTTTCCGCAGGGCCTGGAATTCGCCATCGCTGATGGCCATGCAGGTTTTGGTTGCCAGCATGTCGGGCTCAGTCCTCTGACTCTTCCGGAGGCTCGGTGGCACCCTCGGGTGAGGCAATGGAGGCGGCTGACGCAATGCGCTTCATATCCTCCACCGAGAGCACACGATTGATGTCGAGGATGATCACGAAGCCAGAGTCCTCGCGCACCATGCCGGCGATAAAGTCGGCCCGCAGCCCGGACCCGAACCGCGGCGGGGGTTCAAGGTTATCCTCGACATCGAAGACGGAGTCGACCGAATCCACCATCAGGCCGAAACGAAGCATCCCCTGATCCGGGGTTTCCACATCCATGATGATGACGCAGGTGCGTTTGCCGGGCTCGGTAAAGCCCAGACCGAACCGGCAGGCCAGATCGATAACCGGCACCACGTGACCGCGCAGATTGATAACGCCGCGCACGAACGCCGGCATCATCGGGACCGGGGTCATGGCTTTGAACTCGGTGATCTCCTTTACGCTGTCGATGGCCAGGGCATAACGTTCTCCCTGCGTTCTGAAACTCAGGTATTGCCGGGCATCGGCCTGGCCATCAGCGTCGTGTTCATCTTCCAGGGTAATCAGATCCTGTTTCATGGCAGCATTCCGTTCAGTCGGAGAATTCAACAAACTGACCAGACTCCTTTTCCCGGGTATCGCGGTGGCTCGTCCGGGAAACCTTCTTGGGGGCGTTCAAATGCCCGTTAGACTGCATGCCACGCTGTGCGGCTTTCAGCTTGAACACCGAGACCAGTTGAACCATCTGTTCCGCCTGGGCATTGAGCTCCTCTGCGGTCGAGGCCAGCTCTTCCGAACCGGACGCGTTCTGCTGGGTGACGGAGCTGAGCTGTGTCATGGCGGTATTGATCTGATTCAGGCCACTGGCCTGCTCTTCGCTGCCGGCGGTGATCTCCTGTACCAGATCCGAAGTGCGTTGAATGTTGGGCACGATTTTCTCAAGCATGGCGCCGGCTTCTTCCGCCAGGGAAACACTGTTGCTGGCCACTTCTCCGATTTCCTGGGCCGCCACCTGACTGCGTTCTGCCAGTTTGCGGACCTCGGCGGCGACCACCGCGAATCCCTTGCCGTGCTCGCCTGCCCGGGCTGCCTCAATGGCGGCATTCAGAGCCAGCAGATTGGTCTGATAGGCAATGTCGTCGATAATGCCGATCTTCTCGGCGATGTTCTTCATGGCACTGACGGTCTCTTTCACGACTTCCCCGCCACGAAGGGCATCCTTGGCGCTCTGGGAGGAGATGCCGTCGGTAAGGCGCGCGTTCTCCGTGTTCTGGGCCACGGAGGCTGTCATTTCCTCCACCGATGCCGAGGTCTGTTCGACACTGGCCGCCTGTTCGGTGGTCGCCTCGCTCAGGGACTGGGAGGTGGCGGAGACCTGGGTGGCCGCGGACGACAGGGCGTCGGTGGAGGAGCGGATGTCGCCGATCACGTTGGTCAGGTTCTCGGCCATTTCCTTGATGGCCGAGAGCAGGGACGATCGGTTGTTGGTGTCTGTCTGTACGTCCACGGTCAGGTCGCCGTCAGCAACACTGCGGCAGATGGCCGCGGCGTAGTCCGGTTCGCCCCCGAGCTGACGAACGATTTGCCGGGCAATCAGGAATCCCATCAATAATGCCAGCACCACGCCTCCGGCAATGGAGGATTGCATCACCAGTTTACTGTCAGAGAACACATTGGCAGCGGTGGTTGCAGCACCCTCTGCGCTTTGCTCTTTATAAAGTGCAATTTCCCGAAGGGTGTCGCCCAGGCGGTTGGATATGTCGTTGAACTCGCCGAACAGAAAGGCTTGCGACGCGGCGGTCACACCAAGGGGTTCACTTTCAGCAATTTCAATCAGCCGGCGAATGCCCTCGCGGTACTCCGGCATCAGGTTGTCAGCCCGATCAAACATCGCCAGCGCCTCGGCGCTGACAAAATGCTCGCGGGCACTTTCCACCGCCTCGTCCACGGACCGGGCGCCGCTGCGCATCTCCTCAATAACCGCATCCTTTCTCGCCTGGGTGCTGGCCAACGCCAGATTGCGGTTGTTTCGGGCCACGTACATCAGCTGATAGTTGGCTTCTTTGATCTGCGACAGACCCAGCAAGTCCTCCTGGTAGATGGTCCGGGTCATGTCGTTGATGCTGCCCATATTGTTGAGCCCGACAAAGCCAACGACAGCGGTGATCAGCGCCGTCAGCAGGAACGCCAGGATCAGGCGGGTTTGCAGTTTCAGTTTGGTAAACCAGCGCATAACTTTCTCCTGAAGTATTGCGGGTTAGTGAATAGCCGCTTCCATTGCTCGTACGGATGTCAGAATGCCGGGAACGTCCAGTGTCAACGCGACCTGGCCGCTGCCCAGAATGGTGCCCCCGGCTATATCCGGGAGATGATCGAATAGTGGGCCCAAAGGCTTGATGACGGTCTGGATCTCACCATGCAACTCGTCCACCAACAGTCCGGCCCGCTCCTCGCCCTGTGCGATGACCACCATGCTGCTGCGTGGTGGTGGGTTGCCCGGGAGCGAGAAGTGCTGCTTCATGGAAATGAACGGCAGGGCCTGGCCTCTGAGTTCCAGATAGCCGCTGCGTTGGTCGCGCTTTAGCGCTCTCGGGGCCTCGATGCATTCGGTGACCCAGTCGGTGGGAATCACGAAGAACTGGTCGGCCACGCTCACCAGGAAACCGTCAATGATGGCCAGCGTCAGCGGCAGGCGGATTCTCATACAGCAGCCCCGGCCGGGGCGGTTGTCAATTTCCACGGAGCCCCGCAGGGCCTCGATGTCCTGGCGCACAGAATCCATGCCGACGCCACGCCCGGAGAGATTGGAGACTGCTTTGGCAGTGGACAGGCCCGGGTGGAAAATCAGGTGAGCGAGAGCTTTGTCGTCCAGCTCGTCATCGGCGCTAATGACGCCCTGGCTGATGGCCTTTTCCCGAACCCTGGCCAGGTTGATGCCGCGACCGTCGTCCTCGATTTCAATCACGATCATGCCGGATTCGTGGAACGCGCTCAGGCGTACTCGGCCTTCCGCTGGCTTGCCTGCCGCGGTCCGTTCGTCCGGCCCCTCCAGGCCATGGTCCATGGCGTTGCGCACCATGTGCACCAATGGATCGTACAGGCGATCCACCAGGCTTTTATCCAACTCTGTTTCGGCCCCTTCCAGCTCAAGCCGGATCTGTTTGTTCAGCGTGTCCGCCGTTTCCCGGACAACCCGGTGGAATCGGTTGAATATTTCACCCATTTCCACCATGCGTAGCTGCAGAGACGTTTCCCGGATGTGTTCCAGGTGTTGGTGGATTTCCTCGCAAACTTCGCTGAATTCGGGGTCCTGACGCCGATTGGCCAGCATCTGGGCGCCGGCGGCGGCCACCACCAGTTCGCCCACCTGATTGATAAGGTCATCCAGTTTGCGGGCAGAGACCCGCAGAAACCCGCCACTGTCGCTGGGGCGGGTCTTTTTCTGCTGGCGTTTGAGCGCATCCGAGACAACCTCGGGGGCCGCCGCAGCCTGTTCGACCAGGCACTCCCCCAGTCGTTTACCGCTGACAGACGAGGCTTGAAGACTCAGCGCCTGCTGCAGTTCGGCGTCCGTAATGGCTCCGACCGCCAGCAGGATCTCGCCAAGGCGGGCCTGGGTATCCGGCAGCTCTGCCAGCAGTTGGAGGTAGTCGTCGGTTTTGCTGTCCGGCGGCAGGATGCGCAGAAAGGTGTTTTCACGAATGAATTCGAACGCGTCCTCAATCTCCCGTTTACCGGCTGCGGTATAAAGCCGCACTTCAAGGCCCAGGTAGCAGGTTTCCGGGTCGAACTGCTTCAGGTTGTCCGGTATCAGGTTGTCGATCAGATTGATGTCGGTAACCTGGCCAATCTGGGAGAGAAAACGTACGAAGGAGGCGGGGTCAAAGCCGTCCCGGAACAGATCCTCGTGAAAACGCACCGAGATATGCCAGGTATCCTGGTCTCCTCCAGCGGGGAGGGCTTCAACGGCCGGTGCCTGTGCTGAGGCAGTAATACCGTGGCGTTCTTGACTGGGCAGATACTGGTTCAGCGCTGCCTTGAGTCGCTCGGATTTTTCAGGATCCGGGTCGGCACCACTACCGGTTCCCGCCGCCTCAATCAACGTTGCCAGGTGATCGCAGCAGCGATAACTGAGTTCGATCAGCGGGTCGTCCAGGCTTTGGTGGCCATCACGCACAGCCATCAGGACGTTTTCAAAGTCGTGAACGAAGTGGACGACAAGGTCGAGCCCAAGCAGTCCGGCCGAGCCTTTGACCGTGTGTATGGCGCGGAACAGTTCGTTGATGGCGCTTTCAGAGTCCGGAGTCTCCTGCAATTCCCGTAGGCTCTCCTCACAACGCAGCATCAGATCCTGGCTCTCGGCCAGGAATCCTTCCAGCAATTGTTGCCATTGGTCACCGGTCAGCATTGCTGGCCTCCCTCGGGTCTGTGTTGGCCGCAATCAGAATGGCTGGCAATCCGAGCAGACCATGGGCATGAAACAGGTCGAGCAACTGGGTGACCGAGCTGTCTCCCAGCTCCAGCAAAAAATCGATGCCCTGATCCCGGGCCCAGCGATGAATGGCCAGCAGCCATTGAAGGCCGGCAGAGTCGATGTCTTCCACCGATTCGCCATTAATGACCAGTTGTCCGGTCTCCGGCAGCGAGGCCAGAGCCTGTTCGTGCAGATCCTGCACGTCGTATATCGTCAGGCTGGGCTCCAGAGTCCAGACGGTCAGATCAGCTTGCTCATCTACCCGAATGTCCATGGCCGGGCTCCTTTACATGGTGAGTTTTTGCACCGCGGATAACAGCTGTTCCGGCTGGAAAGGCTTGACCATCCAGGCTTTTGCTCCGGCCGCCTGTCCTTCCGCTTTCTTGGCCTGCTCGCTTTCCGTGGTCAGCATCAGAACCGGGGTAAACCGATGATTCCTGTCCTGCTTCAGGGTTTTCAGCAGGGTAATGCCATCCATTCGCGGCATATTCACGTCGCTGATCACCAGATTGACGCGCTTACCTTCGAGTTTGGTCAGCGCATCCTGCCCATCGAAGGCCTCGAGAATCTCGTAGCCAGCGTCTTTCAGGGTCATCCTCACCAGCTGTCGCATGGAGGAGGAATCATCAACAATGCAGATGGTCTTGCTCATCGGGGTGCCTCTTTCAGATCAGTTCAATTCAGAAAAACGTCAGATCGGCTTCTGCGCGCGCCGCCGGCTTTCGGGCGTGGCGTTCTTCTGCCGTGGTATAGCTGCTTTGGAAACGCTCCAGCCAGCCGTCGTTGATAAGCGTGCCGTCCTGTATGCATTGATGCAGGCGATGAAGGTCGGACTGAACGTGGTCCAGGATCTGTTCGATACGATCCTGGAATTGCAGGCTCACAGTAATCGCCTGGATCGTTTGCTTGACCTCACGGGTATTGTCCTCCAGTGAGTTCGAACTCTGTTCGAGGTGACCGACGGCCTCCTCGAACCGTGAGAACAGTGAATCCTTGGTCTCTCGTAGCGAAGCCATATTCCGGTCATCGGTGGCGCTCAGGCTGACAGCAGCCTCTGAGGTCTCGTTCATGGCGGTTTCGATACTGCTGACTTTATCGGCAATGCGGGAACCGGTTTCGCCAGAGGTTCGCGACAATTTACGAACTTCATCTGCCACCACCGCAAATCCCCGACCGGCATCCCCGGCCCGGGCGGCTTCGATGGCCGCGTTCAGTGCCAGCAGGTTGGTCTGATCGGCAATCTGTCGGACCGAGAGGCTCATGGCCTGGAGTTCGCCGGTGTAGCTCTGTAGCCCCTGAATCGTATCTATCAGCCCGGCTTTTTCACGATGGCTGTGGTCGAACTCATCTACCACACCCTGTAGCTGCGCCCGTGTTTCTGCCAGCAGGGCGGAGACAGAGCCATGCTCATCCTGATTCGCGACCTCGAGACTGCTGTCCAGCAGATAGATCAGGCCGTCAAACTGACCGACCAGGCTGCCGATGTTCTGGTCTGCGAGGCCCCGCACCTGGTTGATGCTGTTGGTCCAGGCCGGAATCATGGCGTGCAGCAGCTCGGCCACGGCATCGTCTTCTTGCGTGCGGGTCTCGACGGATCCGGAATCAGGGTTGTCGCTTTCTCTGTGCTCAGAGTGACCCTGCCGGGAAAATGACCAGAGCAATGCGCTCGCCAGGACTACGCCCGAGATCATCAGAACCACTCCCAACCAGACGAGGCTGAAAAGCCAGGCCGTTGTGGCCACAAGCTGGACCAAAATGAGTAAGCCAATGATCTTTTTCATCGAAGTGATCTTCCGTCTGCAGATGTATTCGGCAGTTTAGAAAAACCTGTGTTACTAGCCATGGGTCATTTCCCTATGGCTACTAAGGTGTATCCTGATAGCGGTTTTGCGACATGCTGACGGGCAAGAAATCCTGTTCAAACTCTGATGCGGGCGCAGGTTTCGAAAACAGAAATCCTTGCAGAGCGTCACAGCCCGCCCGGCTCAGGCAGTCGGCCTGGGCGCGAGTCTCAATCCCCTCGGCCACCACGGTCATGTTCAGCGTCCGGCCCAGTTGAATCATGCTTTCAACGATGCCCAGCGCGGTTTCGTCGGTGTCGCAGTCGATGGTGAACGAGCGGTCGATTTTCAGTGTGTCCGGGTGGAACCGGCGCAGGTAGTTCATGCTTGAGTACCCGGTACCAAAATCGTCTATAGCGAGGCGTAACCCGGCGGCCCGGAGCTCGGAAAAGACGGCCTCCGCCCGGGCCGGGTCGGCCAGCATGGCGCTTTCCGTCAGCTCAAGTTCAATGGCCTGCGGAGGTAGATGATGCTCGTTGAGGATGGTCCTCACCCGTGCCGGGAAATCCCTGGAAAGCAGTTGTGCTGCTGAGACATTAACGGCCAGGGAAAAGCCGCGGGGCAGTCTGTCGTTTTCACGCCATTGGGCCAGCTGGCGACAGGCATCCTGTAGAATCCAGTCGCCGACATCGATGATGTCTCCGGAGTCTTCGAGTTGCGGAATGAAATCATTCGGGGACACCAGGCCATGGACCGGATGCCGCCACCGGAGCAACACCTCGGCCCCGGACAGCCCCCGACGGCTGCAGCAATATTTGGCCTGGTAATAGAGTTCAAACTGCTGATTCTTGAGGGCCTTGCGAAGATCCATGTCCCGTCGCAGGCGCTCCCGGGTTACCTGGCAGGTGAGTTCTTCCTCGTAAAAAGTCATGGAACCCCGGCAACGGGTCTTGCTTCGGACCATGGCCAGTTCCGCCGCTTTCATCAACGAGCCCGGATCATCGCCGTCGGCGGGGTAGCGGGCTACCCCGAAAGACGCCGTGGTAACAACCAGTTCGCCGTCGACACTGATGGGCTGTGTCAGCGCCTGTTGCAGTCCGATTAGACGGCTGTGGGCCGAAGAGGGTTCATGGCAGTCGGTAAGAATCAGCGCGAATTCGTCACCGCCGACCCGGGCCACATAGCCCCGGGAACCAATGAACTCCTTGATACGGCAGGCGATTTTACGGAGGTATTCGTCACCCACGCTGTGCCCCAGCGTGTCATTGATTCGTCCGAAACGGTCGATATCAATAAAAACCGTGCACAGGTCGGTACACACAGAGTCGCTCTGAATGGAAAGCATCGCCGCCAGGGTATCCGAGTAGGCTGAACGGTTGGCCAGGCCGGTGATGTGGTCCTGTTGCGAGCTTTCGTAGGCTTTGAGTTCAGCCAGCTTGCGCTCGGTAACATCGGAAGCAAAACCAATTCGATGTGCGCCCACATTGGAGGCATGGGGCAGGTTGATGAAACGGGCGTGAATGTAACGCAGTTCGCCGTGGGTATTGCGAATGCGGTATTCGAATTCCTGAACCTTGCCCATTTCCAGATTGTGGTGGAAACGCCGTTCGACGAACTCGCGGTCCTCCGGAACGACCATGTCGTACCAGGCCTTGGGGTTTTCATGCAGGGCTTCTCTGGGCAGGCCCCAGATGTCCTCGAATGATTTGCTGACAAACAGGCAGCGATCCTGCTGGTCAATGGAATGGCAAAAAACCACCGCGGGGATGAACTCTATCAGTTCCCGCAGGAAGGTCACGCCATCAATTTCGCTGAGGCGGTCTCCGGCTGTCTTGGTTACCAGCTTCAGATCGGCATGAGAAAGCAACCCTGAGGGCTCTTCCTGAGTCAGTGTTCGTGCTTTCGATGAATCCAACATGACCGGCTTCTCCGCTCGGTGACAATGATCGACACTGTCAGTCTGGCGGAGACCGGACAACAAAAAAATCGGGTAAATTCTGAACAGACAGGAGGGGGTTCCCCAGATTTCAGTCTGGAAACCCTTAAGTAATTCAGGTGGCGAGATGCGTGCTGACCGCGAACCGGACCAGTTCGGTACTGTTGCTCAAGCCAAGCCGGTGCATCATCTGGCTGCGGTGGGACTCCACGGTTTTTATACTGACGCCGAGCTTCTCTGCGATGTCCCGGGTAGACAGGCCCTCGGCGATGCCGGCCAGCACTTCTTTCTGTCGGCCGGTGAGTTGTTCTGACGGCGATACCTCACTGAGGGAACGAACCGCGAGGTCGATCAGGTGTTTCGCCACGCCGGGGCTGAGAAACGGTTTCTTCTGGCAGGCGTAGTCCAGCGCCAGCTTCAGCTCATGCTCGGCGGCGTCTTTCAGGATGTAGCCATCGGCACCATTTCGCAGAGCGTTGATGACAAACTCGGGTGAGTCGTACATCGAGAGCATCAGCACGGGAAGCTGTTTGTTTTGTTCTCGGATTTTCTTGACTGCCTTCAGGCCACAGAGCCCCGGCATGGAGACATCCATGACGATGGCGTCCGGCTGGCCGGAGCGCGCCAGCTCTACGGCGTCTCCACCACTTTCCCCTTCACAGGCAACGTGGTAGCCGTCCAGGCTGTCAATCAATCCTTTGATTCCCGCTCTTACAAGTCTGTGGTCGTCGATCAGTGCGATTTTCTTCTGGTGGGACATCAAAGGGTTCTTTCTCAGTCAGGGCAACGGTACTAAACAGCAGTACTCCGCTGTCGGAACTGGAACAAAGATATGGTTTCAGGCGCGAGGATGCTATCGGGAAAACCCTGCGGGCGGTCTAGGGTATTGTCTTAGGGTGTTTACAGCTCGGTCAGGCCGTGCCGGATGGCGTAGCGGATGAGCCCGGCGATGTCCCGGATTTGCAGTCGCTCCATGATCTGTGCCCGGTGGGATTCCACAGTTTTTGCGCTCAGCCCCAGTTCCCAGGCAATCTCCTTGGTGGCTTTGCCATCGGCGATGTAACGGAGAATCTCTTTCTGGCGTTCCGTCAGTGGAATTTCTTCGGCGGCTGGGGGCAGGCCCCCTCCGGCTAATGCAGCCCTGACTAGGTCACCGGATATCCGAGGGCTCAGGTATATCTGACCGGCCAACACTGCGCGCAGGGCCAGTTCCAGCTCCGTCTCTGCCGAGTCTTTCAGCAGGTATCCGTCGGCACCGGAGCGCAGGGCCTTGTTGACGTATTCCGAAGTGTCATGCATCGACAGAATGATAACCTTGGTGTCGCAGCCTCTGGATCGCATTTCACCGAGCGCATCAATACCCGACATGTCGGGCATGGAGATGTCGAGCACGCAGATATCCGGTTGCTGCTGGTGGGCGAGGGCCAGCGCTTCGCTGCCATCGGCGCCCTCCGCCACCACATGAAATCCGTCCATGTTCTCGATCAGATTTCTCAGCCCTGCCCGGACCAGCCGGTGGTCGTCGATTAACAGTACCGATTTTTGTTCCATAGACAGACCTCGTCCTCAGGCGGGTGACGAAACCCTGTGGCCGTTCAAAGGCAGGCGGGCCTCCACTCGCGTGCCTCCTCCGGGCTTGGAGCTCACAGTGACGATGCCGGCAACCAGGCTCGCCCGTTCTGTCATATTGGCGAGACCGAGGCCGCCCCTGTTTTCTTCCGGGTCGAAACCCTTGCCATCATCAACAATGGAAATTCTGAGTTGCTCCGAGTTGGCTTCCAGGGTCACTGCAAGGTGATCCGGTTCGCCGTGCCGTATGGCATTGGTCATGGCTTCCTGGAAGATCCGGAACGCGGTGAGACTTGGCTCATCCGGGAGCTTGTCGATAACCACCCTATCATGGAATTCTCTCTGAATCCCGGTGGGGCCAATCATCCGGCGCATCTCCCAGGAAATGGCATGTTTGAGGCCAAGTTCATCCAGCTGCGGTGGTCGCAGCATCAGTGATCGATCCCGGACTTTGGCGACCAGCTCCTCAAGGACACCGGAAATCAGATCCGCCTCCGGGGGTTTGTCGAGATCGGCTGGCCATTTGTTATAAACGGATCGCAGGTTGGTTTTGACCGCAATGAGCAATTGACCAATGTCGTCATGGAGTTCTCTGGATATCAGGGCTCTTTCCTGCTCCAGTACCCTCAGTGTCTTGCTGTTGAGCATCGACAGTTTCTGGTTGGCCTGGCGGAGCTGCTCACGTAGCACGATCTCTTCGTCTATATCATGGATAACCAGTTGCGCATACTGGCGCTCGGCCAACTGCAGGTGCGTGGAATTGATGTGTACCCGGAAAATGGAATGGTCCTGTCGTTTTAGCAGCACTTCCTGTTTGCGCTGATGATTCCCTTGTTCGCCAATGGTGTCTAACAGATCGGCCAGGCGCTGACGGTTCTCGGCGTCTGCGGCAATCGCGGCCAGTTTCTCGATGCGGTTTTCCTGTCCGGCCGGAACGCCGAGCATGCAGTAGAACGCCGGGTTGGCGAGATGGAGTTTGCCGCCCGGGCCGATGTCGTGCAGGACGACCGGCGCGGGCAGGTTGATGAGGATCTTGCGTAGATCTGCTTCCTGTCTTTCCAGCGCACGGGTGTGTCGAATCTGGTCGGTCTCGTCGATGACCGAGCCGGTCATCATCAGCACTGCACCATTGCCACTCTGGGCGTGGAGGATCTCCCGATAATGCCGGACTTCTCCGTTTGGCAACTGGGCCCGAAAGCGTATTTCCGCCTGGCCGGTTCGCAGACAGGTTTCCGCGGCTGCCCGGGCGTGAGGCCGGTCTTCGGGAACAATACGCCGGAAAGCGCTGTCCAGTGATTCTGTCTGTTGTTCCGGCGGAATCCCGAACAGGCGTGCCAGACCTCGGGAGATCCGCATGTGGATATCTCCGGCATGCCATTCCCAGGCGCCAAAACGACCGAGTTGCTCCGCATCCTCCAGGTGTTTCAGGGTTTTCTTGGCTTTACGAACCGCTTCCACCTGGGTGGTAATGTCGACACTGGTGACCAGGAGCATGGGGGTGTTATCGAAATCGACCGGGTGGGTCGTGATTTCGACCCAGAACGGGTTGCCGTCCCGGTCTTTATGGCACTTGGTGGCACTTTTTGGGCCGGGCGTGGGATCAAGAAAGACCGAGAAGTGGTGGTCCAGACTGCCAGTGGCTTCGGAGTACTGCACGTCATCCACCCGCATTGAGAGAAACTCTTCGCGGGACCAGCCATATCGTGCGACGGCCGCCTGGTTAACATCGAAAAAACGGCGGCTGGAAGGATCGATCAGGCACATGGGTTGAGGGTGTGCGCGAAAAAGCTGCTGGTATGCCTGTTGGGTGTGGGCATGGCGCATGCGCTCGCGATGGTGCTCAGACAGTAACGCACGCAGAAGCAGATACAGGGCAACGGTTGTAATGGAAATCAGAACGGCCTTGTCCAGCAAATGCAGACCGTCCAACTGCGGCCCGGGCTCCAGTGCCAGCAGGACTTCGATCCATTCCAGCGCAATTCCGAGCAGGGCTGCCAGAATGATGTAGAACAGGGCAAGGTGAAATGGGCCAAACCGACGAAGAAAGTTATACATGAGCCTCTCTGTGATACTGAAACGTACCTAAGTGTAGATCATGTAGACATATTTTTGTGTTCCTAATCGAAGTCAGAGCCGAGACTGGATGGCTGACGTAATCAACCATAGTTCAAACCCGATAAACCGGCGAATGTAACGATTTCGATTTTCCCGTGTCTGGGTGAGAAAGCGGCTACAAATTGGAGAAGGATATGGGTGCCGGAAAAATACTATTGGTCGCGCTGATCGTTGTAGCGATGGCTGTCTTCTGGTTGGCCGGAGGCGCAGAGTGGCTGACGCTCGAAAACCTCAAGCAGAACCGGGACGCGCTCGACCAATGGATTGACGCGAATTGGGCATCGGCAATCGGGGGTTACGCGCTGAGTTATGTCATCGTGACCGCACTCTCGCTGCCCGGAGCCGCGGTCATGACCCTGGCCGGAGGCGCGTTTTTCGGCAACCTCTACGGTCTGCTTGCGGTGTCCCTGGCCTCGACCGCGGGGGCGTCTGTGGCCTTTCTGATGGCGCGTTACCTGTTTCGGGATACGCTCAGAGCAAAGTATCGGGAGGCCGTTGGCCGAATCGACCGAGGTATTGAAAAGGATGGGGCGTTCTATCTGGCGACGCTGCGCCTGGTTCCGGTGTTTCCCTTTTTTCTGATCAATCTGGTTATGGGCCTCACGGCCATGAAGCTTCGAACCTATGCGCTGGTAAGCTGGATCGCCATGCTTCCCGGTACGTTTGTGTACGTGAACGCCGGCACTCAGCTGGGTCAGATTGAGTCCACCGGTGACATTGTCTCGGCTGACCTGCTGCTGTCCTTTGCATTGTTGGGTCTCTTTCCCTTGATTGCCAAGTTTGTGGTGGGCTTTATCCGCCGCCGCAAAGTGTATGCCGGCTGGCAGAAACCCGCGCATTTCGACTACAACCTGTTGGTTATTGGCGGTGGTTCCGCCGGTCTGGTTTCTGCCTATATTGCGGCGGCGGTGAAAGCGAAGGTTGCCCTGATAGAAAAACACAAGATGGGCGGCGATTGCCTCAACACCGGATGTGTCCCCTCCAAAGCCCTGGTTCGCAGCGCCAGGGCGGCGGATACGCTGCGCCATGCCAATCGGTACGGGCTGGAATCGGTGCCGGTCAAAGGCTCATTCAACAACATCATGAACCGCGTCAGAGAGGTGATTGCGAAAGTTGAGCCCCACGATTCTCCCGAGCGTTACCGAAAACTGGGTGTGGACTGCATTGCCGGTGAAGCCAGCTTTGTGTCGCCCTGGGAACTGGAAGTAAGGCACAACGATGGCCGCACCGAGCGCCTCACCGCTCGCAGCATCGTCGTTGCCACCGGTGGCAAGCCGGCGGTACCTCCAATTCCTGGTCTGGAAGACATGGAGCCGCTGACCTCGGACAACCTGTGGCAGCTGGAGGAGCTACCCGAGCGGCTGCTGGTGCTCGGTGGTGGCCCGATTGGCTCGGAACTGGCTCATGCGTTTGCGCGGTTGGGTAGTCAGGTGACGCAGGTGGAAATGGGTGAGCGCCTGCTGGCGAAAGAGGATGCCGATGTCTCTGAACTGGTGCTGAAGCAGTTTCGGGCAGACGGCGTGGACGTTCGGTTGAAACATTCTGCCGCCGAGTTTCGTATAGAGGAAGGAGAGAAGGTTGCCTACTGTAAGCATGAAGGTGAGCGGGTACGCATTCCTTTCGATCAGGTTCTCGTGGCGGTTGGCCGCGCAGCCAACACCGCCGGCCTGAATCTGGAGCGTATTGGTGTGGAAACCCTGCCAAACGGAACGGTACCGGTGGAAGAGGACATGAGCCTGAGGTACCCGAATGTATTTGCCTGTGGCGATGTGGCCGGCCCGTACCAGTTCACTCACGCTGCGGCCCACCAGGCCTGGTACGCGGCCGTTAACGGTCTGTTCGGGCAGTTCAGGCGCTTCAAGGTGGATTACCGGGTAATGCCCTGGGTCACCTTTACCTCGCCGGAAGTGGCCAGGGTTGGGTTGAGTGAGACTGAGGCTAAGGAAAAGGGTGTGGCCTACGAGGTCACTCGTTACGGCCTGGATGACCTGGACCGGGCCATTGCCGAAAGCGAGGACAATGGCTTTATCAAGGTGCTGACAGCGCCGGGCAAAGACAAGATTCTTGGCGCTGTGGTGGTGGGCACGCACGCCGGGGAAATCCTGGCCGAGTTCACCCTGGCCATGAAACACGGTCTGGGCCTGAACAAGATCCTGGGCACCATTCACCCCTACCCGACCTGGAACGAGTCGGCCAAGTACGCGGCCGGTGAATGGAAGCGCTCTCATGCCCCTGAAGGCATTCTGAAGCTGCTGGAGAAGCTCCATGGCTGGCGCCGTGGGAAAAAGACGACTACACCAAGGAGCCACTATGCCCCTGACCAAAACCCGACCGGCCCGCGCTAAACGCATTCCGGCCGTGGAAGTTGTGGAACCCCGGGCCCGTGATAGCTGGACCCACACCCGCAACGGTGATCCCCGGGGATACATCGATGCCGACAGGCTAAAAGAGCTGTGGATACACACCGGTACCGCCTGCAACCTGGCCTGCCCGTTTTGCCTGGAGGGTTCCCATCCCGGTGATGGCCGCATCCCGGGCATGAAGCTCATTGACGTGAAACCGTTTATCCACGAAGCCATCGACATGGGCGTGGAGCAGTTTTCCTTCACCGGTGGTGAGCCCTTCGTGATCCGGGATTTCGTCAATATCCTGGACTACGCCAGTCAGTACCGCCCCTGCTTTGTGCTCACCAACGCCACTGAGCCGCTGCACAAGCGCCAGCATCAGGTGCTGCCCTTATTGGATAACCCCTATCCGATCCACTTCCGGGTGAGCCTGGATTTTCCCGACCGCGCCCGGCATGACAAGGACCGCGGCGAGGGCAGCTTTGATGAGGCCTTGCAGGGCATCCACTGGCTGATCGAACAGGGTTTCAAGGTATCCATTGCCCGCCAGACCGATCCGAAGGAAATTCCGGCTGATATCGAAGCCGCGTTCCGTGGAATCTTCCGGGAATGGGGCATTCCGGAGGGCCTGGCGTTCACCGCATTTCCGGACCTGGGCACGCCTGGTTCGGAAGATGGCAGCCCGGAGATTACCGAGACCTGCATGGAGAAGTATCCGACGAAGGAATCCCGGTCGCACTTTATGTGCACCTATACGCGGATGCTGGTGAAGAAGGGCGAACAGGTGCGGGTATATGCCTGCACGCTGGTGGACGATGATCCGCAGTATGACCTTGGTGGCACGCTGGCGGAGAGTATGGACGAGCGGATCATGCTGCGGCATCACCGGTGTTTCTCGTGCTACCGCTTTGGGGCGAGTTGTTCGGCGCCTGCGTAGATCCGTTAAACCGTAAACCAGGAACAAGACAATGAATTTTACCGAAGCATCCCTGTTCTGGGGATTCCTGCTGGTCTACGGCGTGGTTATGTATGCGCTGTCGCCCAAGAGCAAGAACGCAAACTCTTTTTATAAGGGCGCTGATGATCAGGGCAACCCGGTGGGTCAGTGGTCGCTGACGGCGAGTATTTTTATCAGCTGGATCTTTGCCAAGTCGGTGACTAATGCGGCGAATCTTGGGGCGGCTTATGGTGTGGTGGGCGGTCTGGCTTATGCCAGTTACTGGCTGTCCATCCCGGTGGCAGGCTATGTGATTTACCTGATCCGGACCCAGACCGGGGCCCGGAGCCTGCAGGATTTTCTGACCTCGCGTTTCGGGCGGCTGGCCAGTCTGGCGTTTGCCGCGGCGGTTCTTATCCGGCTCTATAACGAGGTCTGGAGTAACACCGCGGTGGTGGGCGGTTACTTCGGGTTGCCCGGTGAGTGGGAGTATTACGCGGCGGCGATGCTGTTTACGGTGTTTACCCTGGCTTACAGTCTGAAGGGTGGTCTCCGGTCCTCGATCTTCACCGATGTGATTCAGGCCTTCGTGTTTGTGTTCTTTGTGGGGGCGGTATTGTTCCTGATCATCCCTGCCAACGACACCAGCGCCCTGTTGACTAATGGTGAGTTCCGGCTCAATGCTGGTTTCGACTTGTTGTTGGTGGCTCTGTTGCAACTGTTCAGTTATCCATTCCACGATCCGGTGCTGACTGACCGGGGCTTTGTGAACAAGGAAAAGACCATGCTCAAGAGCTTTGTGGTCGCCGGATTGTTGGGCTTTGTGGCGGTGTTTATTTTCAGTCTGGTGGGCGTTCACGCTCGGCTTAACGGCATTGAGGCCATGGGTAACGCGCCCGCAGCAGTGGGCCAGTCCCTGGGGCTGGCGGCGTTGTTCTTCATGAGCGTGGTGATGATGACCTCGGCCGGTTCCACTCTCGATTCCACCTTTACCTCACTGGCCAAGTCCCTTGCTGTGGATCTGCCTCGCCTGGCGCGGCGTGCGTCGGACAAGCTGCCGAGCATGAGAGTGGGGGCCGTGGTGATGGTGATTTTTGCCTTCCTGGGTAACCTGCCCATGTTCGCCGGTACTGACATCCTCAAGGCGACGACCATCTCGGGCACTATGGTCATGGGGCTGGCGCCGGTTTTCCTGTTCTATGGTTTTACCCAGTGGTCGCCCTGGAGCTTCCATCTCAGCTTCTGGACCGGGCTTGGTCTTGGTGTTCTGTTGGCGGTGGGCCTCATCCCATCAAGCTGGGCGATTGGTGACGGTGCCTATGCGATGTTGCTGGGCGTGAATGCTTACGGTTTCCTGATCTGTACGGTGTGTTTCTTCCTGCCCTTGATGTTAAAGCGTCTGGCTGGAAAGCCGGTGGCCGCCGAAGGTGCCTGACCAGAACGGAGGGGCCAGATCATGGCTGATACAGAAGGGCGCAGCTGCCCGCTGACATACCGCTACAAGCCAGAGTCTCTTTGCAGAGAGCCGGCGCATGTTTCTGAGGATGTGCTGTACATCGTCGGTGGTCTTTACGGCAATGCCTTCGCCCTTGATGAAATCGAGGCCATGGTGCGCGCAGAGGAGCGCCACGGCCACCGGGTGAAGCTGGTCTTCAATGGCGATTTCAACTGGTTTAACGCTGACGACACTTTGTTCCGGGAGATCAACAGCCGGATCCTGGACCACACAGCGATTCTCGGCAACGTGGATTATGAGCTCTCGATTCCCAACGCCGGCGCCGGCTGTGGCTGCGCGTACCCGGAGTATGTGGATCAGGGAGTGGTGGAGCGGTCCAATCAGATGATGGGGCGGCTGCAGGTGGTGGCGGACCGACACCCCGATATTCAAAAGAAACTCTCATTATTGCCACGATACCGTTGCCTGATATTTGGAGGCCTAAAGGTTTTGATCGTGCATGGTGATCCGGAGTCTCTGGCCGGGTGGGGGCTGGCTCACGAATCCATTGCCTCGGGCAGCGAGGAAAAGCTGGCGTACTGGTTTCGCGCCACCGGTGCCGACCTGATTGCTTGCACCCATACCTGTCTGCCGGTGATCTGGTCCGGTAAAGTGGATGAAAAACAACGGATCGTGGCCAATAACGGTGCGGCCGGCATGGGTAATCTGCGTGCCGACTCCCGGGGGCTCGTTACCCGCATTGGCTTTACAAGCCCTTTTATGGAGCCGTTGGCGGCAATTGCACGGCCCGGTCTGCATGTTTCCCTGATGCCGGTGGCTTACGATATCGATGCCTGGCTGGCTCAGTTTGACAGGCTTTGGCCCGAGGGGTCTCCTGCCGCTGTGTCCTATCGAAGACGCCTGACTGACGGCACCCATCTTGTGCCGGAGGGCATTATTTTTCCCTCTTTCCGGTAACCAATTTGTCACTGGCAAATGCTTCAATCCGGTCTATTCTGAAACGATCAGGCTCGGGCCGTGTTGAGTGGCTGGCCGGGGTCGACTTGAAATATATTTTGTGGTCTATATAATTCAACACTAACTTTTGGCAGCGAATTGATCACGTTATGACATCAGAAGGATCGAATACCACCGCCATCACCCTGCGTAAACCGACAAAGGATGATGGCTACAGGCTTCACCAGCTGGTTGCGGAATGCCCACCGCTGGACCCCAACTCGATTTACTGCAACCTGTTGCAGTGCAGCCACTTTGCCGAGACCGGCGTGGCCGCGGAGAAGGAAGGCGATCTGGTCGGCTTTATCTCCGGATACATCCCTCCCCAACAGCCCGAGACCGTGTTTGTCTGGCAGGTGGCGGTTCACGAGAAAGGTCGTGGACAGGGCCTCGCCAAGCGGATGCTGAAGGAAATCGTTGGCCGGGACGCGTGCAGCAATGTCACGCACCTGGAAACCACGATTACCGAAGACAACGAGGCCTCCTGGGCGCTGTTCCGCTCTTTCGCCCGTGATCTGGGAGCCGAGCTCACCTACCACGAGCATTTCGAGAAAGAGACCCATTTTGGCGGCAAGCACGATTCCGAATTCCTGCTGCGCATCGGGCCTTTCACGAATCCTGTCTGAGAGCCTGTGTTCACGCCTTCAGGCGTGAACCACTGACGATATTGAGTAGCCGGCAGGCCGCCCGGGGTGGGCCTGCCATGCGGCTTAAAGCAACGCTCGGCGGGTCTGTTGCGACCGACACGTTTTACCGACAGGCTCCCGCGCATTTACCTCGAACCTGACATGCTAAGAGGCAAGACAATGGAAATTTTCAAGTCTACTGAATCTGAAGTTCGCGTTTATTCCCGTGCTTTTCCGGTGATTTTCAACCGCGCCAAGAACGCGCATCTGTACACCGAAGATGGCAAGGAGTACCTGGACTTTCTGGCCGGTGCCGGTTCCCTGAACTACGGCCACAATAACGACATCCTGAAGAAAGCGCTGCTTGAGTACATTGAAGCGGACGGCGTGAGCCAGGGCCTGGACCTGTTCACCACCGCCAAGCATGACTTCATGGAATCGTACAAAAAGCACATCCTCGATCCCCGTGGTCTGGACTACAAGATGCAGTTCACCGGTCCCACCGGTACCAACTGTGTGGAAGCGGCCATGAAGCTGGCCCGTAAGGTGAAAGGCCGTACCAACATCATTTCCTTCACCAACGGTTTTCACGGTGTCACTACCGGTGCGGTAGCGGCCACCGGTAACGAGCATCACCGTGGTGGCGTAGGTATTCCGCTTGGGCATGTCGACTTCATGTTCTACGACGGCTACCTGGGCGAAGACGTTGATACCCTGGCCATCATGGACAAGGTGCTGTCAGACAGCTCTTCCGGCGTTGAGCTGCCGGCTGCCGTCATTGTTGAAGCCGTACAGGGAGAGGGTGGTCTGAACGCCGCCCGTGCCGAGTGGCTCAAAGGTCTGTCCGAGCTGTGCCAGAAGCACGATATTCTGCTGATTGTGGATGATATCCAGGCGGGCAATGGCCGTACCGGAGAGTTCTTCAGCTTTGAGTTCGCCGGCATCAAGCCGGACATTGTGACCGTGTCCAAGTCCCTGAGCGGCTATGGTCTGCCGATGGCACTGGTGCTGTTCAAGCCGGAACTGGACGTGTGGGAATCCGGTGAGCACAACGGTACCTTCCGTGGTAACAACATGGCGTTTGTCACTGCCCGTGCGGCCATTGAAACCTACTGGAAGGACGACACCTTTGCCAACGAAGTGAAGGCCAAGACCAAGGTGCTGGGTGATGCGCTGCAGGCCATCTGCGACAAGTACCCGGGTGAGTTCAAGATGAAAGGCCGGGGCCTGATGCGCGGCATCGAGGCCAAGCATGCAGATCTGACCGGGCCGATCACCAAGCGTGCTTTCGAGCACGGTCTGATCATCGAGACCAGTGGCCCGAACGATGAGGTGATCAAGTGCCTGATGCCGCTGACCACCAGCGAAGATGATCTGCGCCTGGGTGTGAAAATCCTGGCCGAGAGTGTCGATGAGATCATGCAGGAAGGTGTTAGCGAGGCGTCGTAAGACGCCCGCCATCCCACACTTACATTCCGCAGGATAGCAAAGGCAACGACATGACAACGGCACAACATACCGTCGAGAAAATCGGCGGTACTTCCATGAGTAACTATGAGGCCGTGCGCGACAATATCATTATTGGTAAGCGCAAGAAGAGCGACCTCTACCAGCGGATTTTTGTGGTCTCTGCCTACGGTGGCGTGACCAATGAACTGCTGGAGCACAAGAAAACCGGCGAGCCGGGGGTCTATGCCCTGTTTGCCGATGCCGAATCCGACTGGGCTTGGGGCGACGACCTTACCAAGCTGATTCAACTGCTGACGGACATCAACGGTGAGCTGTTTGCCGATCCGATGCTCAAGCAGCAGGCGGACCAGTTCATTACTGATCGCATTGAAGGTGTCCGGGGCTGCCTGATCGACCTGCAGCGCCTGTGTTCCTATGGCCAGTTCCAGCTTGAGGAGCATCTGCTTACCGTGCGGGAGATGCTGGCGGGGATTGGCGAGGCCCACAGTGCTTTCAATACCGCCCTGAAGCTGCAGCAGGAAGGTATTAACGCCCGCTTTGTCGATCTCACCGGCTGGCGCGACAGTGAATTGCTGCCGCTGGATGAAAAGCTCAAGCAGGCCTTCGATGCCATCGACCTGAGCCGGGAACTGCCAATCGTGACCGGTTATGCCCAGTGCAAGGAAGGTCTGATGCGTACCTTCGACCGGGGCTACAGTGAGATGACGTTCAGCCGCACGGCGGTGATCACCAACGCCCGGGAAGCGATCATCCATAAGGAATACCATCTGAGCTCTGCCGATCCGAACATTGTTGGCGAAGACAAGGTGGTTCCGTTAGGGCGTACCAACTACGACGTCGCCGACCAGTTGGCCAACCTGGGGATGGAAGCGATTCACCCGCGGGCTGGTAAAGGTCTGCGCCAGAACGAGATTCCGCTGCGAGTGATGAACACCTTCGAGCCGGAGCACACTGGTACGCTGATCACTGGTGACTACGTCAGTGAAAAACCCCAGGTGGAGATCGTGGCCGGTGCCAAAGGCGTATTTGCCATTGAGGTGTTCGACCAGGACATGCAGGGCGAGCCGGGTTCCGATCGCCGTATCCTGGATGTACTGAGCCGTTTTAAAGTGCGGTTCATGTCCAAGGACACCAATGCCAATACCATTACTCACTACGTGGATACTACGCTCAAGCACGTAAAGCGGGTGGTCAAGGCACTGGAGGAAGAGTTCCCCAATGCCGAAATCAGTACCCGCAAAGTGGCCCTGGTGTCTGCCATTGGCAGTGATATGAAGGTGCCGGGCATTCTTGCCCGTTCGGTAAAATCACTGGCTGATAATGACATCAGCGTGCTGGCGATCCACCAGTGCATGCGCCAGGTGGATATCCAGTTCGTGGTTGATGAAGACAAATACGACCAGGCGATTGTGGCCCTGCACGGGGCGCTGATTGAACCCCATAACCACGAATATGCCATCGTGGCGGCATCAACCACCGCCGGCTAGGAATTACCCACAGGCGGAACCGGTCGCTTCGTCTGTGGGTAATGGAGGAGTCTTGCCTCCAGATCGGGCGCCCGGTCGGCCGTCTCACAACCTGTGAGGTTTCATGGCCGGGCGTGACCGATCCCTCCCCCGCTCATCCTCATTCCTGTATTCCTGTATTTCGGTTTTCCCCTCGTTGCTGGGGAATCCATGCCTGCCTGATCTGCGTATTCTCAATAAATATCAAACGGGTACCGAGCCATGCAGATACAGAGCCGGCCGGGACCGCTTCCGACGCTGCCCAACGATGGTGAAAGGGATTCCCTGGTCGGGTTGTATTTCAGGGATGCGTCCCGGCATGACCTCCTCAGCGAAACCGATGAACGGCGTCTGGCCAGAAAGCTGATCCGGTCGCTACGGGTGATTCACACCGAGCTGGCATTACCCGAGGACACCCCACAAACCCTGCGGGATGTGATGGGCAGCCTCGGGGATGCCTGTGCCTTTTCGGCCCGCTGTCGCCGGGCTTACCACCTTGCCCTGGCCTGCCGTCACCGCCTGATTCAGAGCAATCTGAGGCTGGCGGTACATATCGCCCGCCGCTACGGCCATCATGGCATTGCCATGTCGGACCTGATCCAGGACGCCAACGTGGGGCTTATCAAGGCCGTAGAGCGCTATGACCCCGGCAAGGGCTTCCGGTTTTCCACCTACGCTTACTGGTGGATCAGCGAGGAAGTGCGCCGCTGCCTGCAGCGGGGTGTGCGTGTGGTGCATACGCCGGAAAACGTGGTGGAGGAGATCCGCCAGTTGCAGAAGGTATCCATGCGTTTGCATCAATCCCTCGGCCGGGAGCCCACCCAGTCCGAGCTGGCTCGGGAAATGGAGGCCACACCTTCCAGGATTGGCGAACTGAGAGCCCTGGCGGCCCGGGAAGTTTCAACGGATGTACCACTGGTCGAAGATGGATCGGTGACCCTGGCTGACAGTCTTGATGCGGGTGCCGATACCCGCCCGGACCAGCCGTTTCGGGCGCGGGACCGGATGATTCGGCTGGAGCGCATGATGGGGGCATTGTCGGACCGGGAGCGGGATATCCTGACCCGGCGTTACGGGCTTGGCTTGATTGAACCGGAGACCCTGCAAACGATTTCGGAACAGCTGGGTCTCAGCCGGGAGCGTGTGCGACAGATCGAGAAAGGCGCTTTGAGAAAGCTGCAGACCCTGTTTGGAACCGATCCTGACGGTGCCTGAATCAGGCACCGTGCAGCAGGAAGAACCAGCCGGCCACGGTTAGCTGGCAAGCCAGTACCACGGTGGTCAGCACCAATCGCATCTTCAGATACCAGGCCGGCCAGTAGCTTCGCATCCAGCGGGCGTCTACCAGATACAGCAACAGGAACGCGACGATGTAGAGCGGGATTTTCTGCGGCGTCTGTAGCAACAGTCCGATGCCGGCGGCAACGAAGAACAACTGGCTCAGCAGCATGGTCACCAGGGGCGATTGCGGGTAGGAGCGGTTTTCCAGCTGCATGGCAATGGTCCAGTAGATTCCGCCCATAAAAGCGAGAATACCGGCACTGTAAATATAGAACCACGCCAGAATGGCAACACTGTTGGCTGGCATCAGGAACAGGCCAGCGGTGCCTAGAATGAATGGAATCAGGCCGGCAATGCCGACCAGAACCGCGAGGCGAGCAACTGAAATCACGACTTCTGCCTCTGTACCTGTATCCGCATGGGCTCAATGTCTGCCGGCGCCATCCCGACCATTTCATGGTACGCCGAGGGATGCACCACCTGGGTTTCGCGAATGGTGTAGCTGGAGAGGGTGTCCTGAATCTGCCAGGCGCTGCGGAACAGCCGGGTCTGCCCTTTATGGTCCGACAGTACCTTCATGCCTCCAGGGCCATGCAGGCGAGCCATGTACTGTTGGCCCTCCAGGGAGAGGATCTCCAGAAGGTCGATCACCGGTTGTTCCAGGTTTTTGAGTTCGTCGAGGGTAATGCGCACCGTGAAGCTCCCGAAATGATGTGTCAGGGGAACTTACGATCAACCGGCCCGGTAAGATCATTGTGCCAGTTGCCGGCACTCCGTGTGGGCGTGGCAGGACACCAGATGATCATTGACCATGCCGGTGGCCTGCATGAAGGCGTAGACGATGGTGGGGCCCACAAAATTAAAGCCTGCTTTCTTCAGGGCCTTGGACATGGCTTCAGATTCCGGCGTGGTGACGGGGACCTCGGCCAGTGTCTGCCACCGGTTCTGGATGGGCCGGCCGTTGACGAATTGCCAGAGAAACTCCGAGAACGAGATGCCCTGATCCCGCAGAGCCAGGAACCCCCGGGCATTGCGGATGATGGAATGGACCTTCAGGCGATTCCGGATAATGCCCGGGTCTGCCAGCAGGCGGGCGATATCGTCCTCATCAAAGCGGACAATCTGCTCCGGGTCAAAGCCGGCGTAGGCCTGCCGGTAGCTTTCCTGCTTGCGAAGGATGGTAATCCAGCTCAAACCGGCTTGCTGTCCGTCCAGGCAGAGCTTTTCGAACAGCGCCTGATCGTCATATTCCGGGCGCCCCCAGACGGTGTCGTGGTAGTGCACGTACAGTGGGTCGGTGCCGCACCAGGGGCAGCGGCCGGTCGTCTGGGGCATGGTGGCCTCGCTAGGGTCGGGCTCTGATCAGCCGGTGAAACAGAGGCTCCCAGGAAACGTCGAGGCTGGAAGCCGGCCCCAGATTGTAGTCATCCGGCGGTGGTTCCAGCAAGGTAATCTCCGGCCAGGTGCTGGTCTTATCCGGGCTGCCATCGCAGGGGTAAACCAGGGTAACCAGAAAGCCCTCGGCATACAGGCAACTGGCTTGCCAGTGTCGGTCGGGCTGGTCCCCGTACAGCTCGAAATTCTTCCGTACTTCCAGGGTTTGCAGATTGCCGGCAATGCCCCGCCCGGTCGCTTTAAGCCAGGCTTCTTTCAGGGTCCAGACCTTAAGGAAGCTGAACGCATTGTTCGCCCTCAGCAGCCATTCCTGCTCAACGGGAGTGAACCAGCGTGTCGTCACTCTGGCCCAGTCTGGCCGGCGCTGGCTCGGTTCAAGATCAATCCCCAGCGCCGCCCGACCCGTGGCGCACGCGGACAGCCCCTGGCTGTGGCTCAGCGACAGGTGCCAGCCTTGCGGGCTGGCCGAGGCAACGGGGCGTCCCGGTACCGGGTGACAGCTTGTTGGAGTCTCCCCACTGGCGCGGGCCAGGGCCTGACGAATCAGCCATCGACTGGTCAGATATTCCTGGTGTCTGGGCCCTTCCAGACGCGCGAGGGCTTTGCTTTCATCGGTGGTCATCCAGGCCGGGGCCTGGGACAGGTTCCGGTTAATCTGGTGGCAGAGCCAGATCGCCGGCCGGTCAGGGTTGCAGTCGTTGGATTGTCCAGCCATCGCCTTCTCTCACGTACTCAAACCGATCGTGAAGCCGACTCGGCCTTCCTTGCCAGAATTCGATTCGCTCCGGAACCACCCGGTACCCACCCCAGAAACTGGGGAGCGGAATTTCTCCGGAACTGAATTTGCGCTTCATCTCCGCGACTTTTTGCTCCAGCAGGCCTCGGGACGTAATGACCTGACTCTGCTCTGATACCCAGGCGCCAATCTGGCTGCCTCGGGGCCGGGACGAAAAGTAGCGCAGGGATTCCGCCTTGCTGACCTTTTCGACCGCACCCTGAATACGCACCTGCCGGTTCAGGCCGATCCACGGGAACAGCAGCGCGGCCCGCGGATTCTCCTGCAGCTCCTGAGCCTTGCGGCTGCCATAGTTGGTGTAGAACACAAAACCCTGGCTATCGAAATACTTCAGTAGCACGGTTCTGAGATCGGGCATGCCGTCGGCACCGGTGGTGGCCAGTGACATGGCATTGGGCTCCAGAATGCCGGCCGTTCTGGCATCCTCGAACCAGGCCTGGAACTGCTGTACCGGATCTTCGTTCAGGTGTTCCCGATCCAGCCCTTCGCTTTCGAAATCCCGACGCATATCGCCGATATCCATACTGCTCGTCTCCGTTGATCAACACAGGGAGTCATACGTCAGCGGAGCATATCGGGTTCGGTGGTCGCTGTCAGGTTTCGTGTCTGGTCGGGTGAATTCGCTGACAAACACCGCACACGGGCGCTATGCTTGCACCATGGCCGGCCGCGGCGCCGTGGGTAGATAAAGGGAGAGTCTTGTGGCAGAGAAAGAGGCAGAGAACAGCCAGGTAGCAAGCCAGCGGGTAGTAAGTCGCCGGAAGAGCCATCTGGTCAGGAACCTGCTGATCACATTGGGCGTGTTGTTGGGTCTGTATACCCTGGCCGGCTTCCTGGTTCTGCCTTGGTGGCTGGAGCGGTCGTTGCCGGAACAGATGGACCAGCGCTTGGGCTGGCAGGCCGAGGTGGAGAACGTCCGGTTCAATCCCTTTGCCTTCAGTCTGGAAGCAGACGCCTTTTCTGCAAAGGATACGACTGGGGAGCCGGTGACGTCGTTTGATCACCTGCGGGTGAATCTCAGTTTCCTCAGTTTGCTCCGCGGTATCATCGGGTTTGAGGAAATCCGTCTGGTGGAGCCCGACGTTCGCCTGGATTTGCTGCAGGACCATGACATCAATTTTGTCCGGGACTGGCGCAGTGCTAATCCCGAGAAAGAGGACACGACCCAGCCTGAAACCGCTGAGTCGAGTCATCCGCCCAGGTTGTATTTCCAGCAGGTGACCATTGATGGTGGTGAGCTGCTGTTTCGTGACTTCTCCCAGGGTGGCGACCCTGCCGAGTTTCGGGTTGCGCCGCTGGATCTTACCCTGGACGATCTGGCCACCTGGCCCCGGGATGGCAGCGACAGTCAGTATTCCGTGATGGCTGCTCTGGGTGAGCAGGTGATTGAATGGGAGGGGGATCTGAGCGTTACCCCGCTGTACTCCGCAGGCCGGCTCAGGCTTTCAGGGCTTCGTCACGATACCCTCGCCCACTTCCTGGCGCCCTATCTGCCGTGGCAGCTGCGCGATGGTATCGTGACCCTGGAATCCCGTTATGAACTGGCCGGTGGCGATCGCTTTGAACTGATCACCTCCGATGGCAACCTCACTATCGAGCAACTGGCACTGGCGCTCTCGCCCTCCGATGAGCAGCCAGCCCTGGCTACGGAAGCCGTTGCCATTCAGGGCATTGGCTTCGACCTGACGGCCCGGGAGGCAACCGTTGGCATGGTGTCGATCCAGCAACCGTCGTTGGCCGCCACCCGTAATGCCGAGGGGGAGGTGGATTGGCAGGCATCTCTGGCAACGCCCGGAACCGATCAATCCGAAACCTCGGAGCCGCCGTCTGATTCGGGCGAGCCATTCCGCTGGTCGGTCCAGGGTGTCGAGTTGTCCGGCGGCCAGGTTCGCTGGCGGGATCAGGTGCCGGAAACAGACGCCGAGATTGCCGTCAATAATCTGGCCATGACCATGGGTGGTCTCTCCCACCGCCTGGATGAACCGGTTTCCTACGATATTTCCGCAGAACTCGGCACCGGTGGCCGGGTGACCGCCATTGGCCAGCTGACTCCGGCGCCGTTTACCTTTGAGGGCGCCTTGTCCGGCAGCGACATTCTGTTGCCCGTTATCCAGCCCTATGTTGCTGATGCCGCAAACCTGGAGCTGGTGGATGGGCGCCTGGGTTTCGATGGCAATCTGGACCTGGATGGCCAGGATGAACCCCTGACCGGCACCTTCAGTGGCACGGCTGAAATTGCCGGGTTGGCCACGCGGCTACCGGGCAATGGCGGGGAGCTAGTGTCCTGGGAGTTGCTGCGCCTGGCCCCGGTGGAGTTCAACCTTAATCCCGCCCGGCTGGAAATCGGCACCGTGACCCTGAACAGCCCGGCGGTTAATGTCATCCGGGCGGCCGACGGACTGCACAATCTGCAGCAGATTATTCAGGATGGCGGGGCCTCCGAGGCAGAAACCAGCCCAACGGAGCCGTCGGAAGTCTCGGAGCCAGGCTTTATTTTCCGCATTGGCGAACTGGTCGTGGAGCAAGGTTCCATGGCCTACACCGACCGCACGCTGGAGCCGCCCTTCAGTACCGCGTTCCAGGAACTCACGGGATCGGTGACCGGCATCAGCAATGTCCCTCCGCAACAGGGGCGGGTGGCGATCAGCGGCCAGCTGGCCGGGGTGGCACCGGTTCGTTTTGACGGAACCCTGGGCGCTTTGGGCACCGAAGAGCCCAGCAACCTGAAACTCACCATGAAAGACATGGCGTTGCCGGTACTGTCGCCCTATTTCGGTCGCTATCTGGGGTATTCGGTGGACAGCGGCAAACTGGAACTGGCGCTGGATTACCAGATAACCGGTACCCGGCTTGAGGCGTCCAACGAAGTGATCCTGGACCGGATGCAGCTGGGCTCTGCGGTGGCCAGCGAACAGGCCATTAACGCTCCGGTCAAGCTGGGTCTGGCTCTGCTCACAGATCGTGACGGTGTTATCGAGGTGAATTTGCCCATTCAGGGTGACATGTCAGACCCCGAATTCAGCGTTGGCCAGATTGTCATGCGGGCGTTCGTGAACCTGTTGGTGAAAGCAGCCGCCTCACCGTTCAGTATGCTGGGCTCGCTGGCGGAAATGGCAGGCTTCAGCAGCGAAGAGCTGGGCCAGGTCAGCTTTGTCCCCGGTAGTGTGCAACTGGCGGATAACGAGGCTGAGAAACTGTCCGCGCTGGCCCAGGCGTTAAGGGAACGCCCGGAGCTTCTGCTCAATATCCGTGGTGCTGTTGCCCCTGAGGCCGATGCCCTGGCATTGCTGAAGGCGCAGATGCAGGCCCGCGGTGAGGCCGTTACCGGCGAAGCCTGGGAGCAGGCGCAGCAGGCCTGGCGCGATGGCGAGCGCAGCCTGCCCCCGGAAGCGCTTGGAAGCCTGGCCTCGGAGCGAGGGGTAACGGTTCGTCAGGTGCTGACGGCGACGCATGAGGTGTCGGACAGCCAGCTGTTCCTGCTGGATCCGGCCCGTGATGCGCCGGTAGATGACCAGGGCAACGTGATGGTCCGGTTTACCCTGGACGTTCGTTGAATCGGAATACACGGAGTTCCCCAGCCATGACCGACAGCCCGGGCCGAAAGGCCAGCCATTTCTTTGCCTATGTGTCGCGCCTGCGCTGGATCAAACGCTGGGGCCTGATGCGCAACGCTATTGATGAAAACGTGGCCACCCATTCCTGGGAGGTGGCTACCGTTGCCCACGCCCTGGCGCTTATTCGCAACCGGCATTTTGCCGGAACGGTGAACGCAGACCGTGTTGCTGCAGCGGCTCTCTATCACGATGCCACCGAAGTGATCACCGGGGATATGCCCACCCCGGTGAAATACCATTCCCGGGTGATGCGGGAGGCGTTCGGCGACATCGAACATAAGGCCGAAGCTGAATTGCTGGCGCTGTTGCCGGAAGACCTGCGGGAGGATTTTTCGCCCTATGTGCGGGAATCCCGACTGGGGCCGGAAGAAAAGGAGCTGATCAAGGCGGCGGACCGTCTCTCGGCCTGGCTGAAATGTCGTGCCGAACTGCGCGCCGGCAATCCGGAGTTCGGCCCCGCAGAGCAGCAGATCCGGGCACGCCTGGAAGCGGACGGCCTGCCGGAAGTGCAGTACTTCCTGGACGTGTTTGCACCCGGGTATGACCAGCCCCTGGATAACCTGCTGGGTTGATTGGAGAACTGGCTCTGGTGCCGGGCTCGCCAGGAGTCCAGTGCCATAGGTTTGCCTCTGGTGGCTCTCTAAAGTGGCGAATAACGAAAGCGCTGCTTTACTGAAAGACCACAACAAGAGGTTCCCGCCATGAAAGATCTGAACAACAAGGTGGCTGTCGTCACTGGTGCTGGCTCTGGTATCGGCCGATCCCTGGCCAAATCCCTCGCGGCCCGGGGCTGTCGACTGGCTCTTTCCGACGTTAACGAGGCGGGGCTGGCGGAAACCGCTGCCGGACTGGACGGTGCCGAGGTGAAAACCTACCGCCTGGATGTCTCCGACCGGGACGCTATCTACGCCCACGCCGCACAGGTCCGCAAGGAATTTGGCCAGGTTAACCTGATTATCAACAACGCCGGTGTGGCCCTCTCTGCCACGGTGCGGGAAATGACCGACGCCGATTTCAAGTGGGTGATGGACATTGATTTCTGGGGCGTTGCCCATGGGACCCGGGCGTTTCTGCCGTACCTGATTGAATCCGGTGATGGTCATGTGGTGAACATCTCCAGTGTGTTTGGTCTGATCGGTGTGCCCAAGCAAAGCGCCTACAATGCTGCCAAGTTTGCGGTGCGTGGGTTTACCGAGTCCCTGCGCCAGGAAATGAAACTGGAGAATCAGCCGGTTCAGGTCAGCTGTGTGCACCCTGGTGGCATCCGCACCAACATTGCCAATGCCGCGCGCATGGGCAAGTCCGAAAACGCCGAGGCCCAGCGCAAGGGCTTCGACAAGCTGGCCATGACCACTCCGGACAAGGCGGCTGAAATTATTGTCAAAGGCATCCTCAAAAACGAATCCCGTATTCTGGTGGGGCCGGATGCCTGGGGCATTGACGCCATCAATCGGTTGCTGGGCTCGGCCTATCAACCGTTGGTGGAGCGGTTCTCCCGCAAGAACCTGTATATCTGAGGGCTCGCAGTAACCTGATCTCCGTTGGCTGGTTGTTTTACAGCCAGCGGAGACCGACTATACTCTCTGGTTGATCCAGGGAAGAGTCAGCATGAATACGTCAAAGCATCCGGATCTGGGGACGGCATTGGAACAAAGCCGCTCAGGACTCCGGGATAACCACCGTCGCTCGCTTACCAGGCTGTTGTTTCTGGTGACTGGCTCTGCGCTGGTCGTTTTTTCCTGTCTGCAATTTTTCAACGGTTATCCATGGGTGGCGCTGGTCGAGCTGTTGGCCAGTGGGCTGCTGTTCTACGGCGTTTTTTGCCTGAAAACTACGGCTCACCTGCAACAGTGGATCTACGCCTATCTGGTATCGCTGTTTTCGTTCTTCATCGTCATCATGCTGTTGCCAGAGGCCTCCATTGCGGCTTTTGTCTGGGTGCTGATGATGCCGGTTCTGGCCTACCTTCTGCTCGGCAAGCACGAGGGCATGATTCTGAGTGTGCCCTTTATGCTGGTGGGCGGGGTGGTTTACTACTTCTTTCTTGGTGAGGTGGGCTCTGCTCACCGGATGATCGATCTGCTCAACATGTTTCTGTGTGGTGCCCTGATGCAGGTGTTCATGCACATGTACGAGGTGCGTCGGGAAGAGGCTGAGCAACGGCTGGTCGATATGGCCCAGACCGATGCCCTGACCGGCCTGGCCAATCGCTCCAATTTCCAGTCAACACTGGCCCGCACCATTGCCGAGTGTGAGCGCAGCGGAGCCGATTTTGCTCTGGTGATTATGGACATCGACCACTTCAAACTGGTTAACGACACCCTCGGCCACGATGCCGGTGACTACGTGTTGAGGCATATCGGCCAGAGCCTGACCGAGCGCCTGCGCACGACCGATTTTGTCGGCCGGCTGGGCGGCGAGGAATTTGGCCTGATTCTGCGGGATGTGAAGCCCGGCGATGCCTTTGAGCTGATGGACGAATTGCGGGAACGCATTGCCCGGCGCGAGCTGAAATACGGCGAAGCGGGTATCCGCGTGACCGCCTCCTTTGGTATTGCCCAGTGGCCGGACCACGGCCGGGAGGCGGAAACCCTGTTCTGTGTGGCAGATCGCTGTCTCTACAGCGGCAAGCGGGCAGGTCGGAACCGTGTGGCGCCCGCCGGTGCCGTACAGCCTCCGAAATCCGTCGGTTCGATGGCTGGAGGTCTCGGTTGATTCGAGTATCCTAGTGTCCCGTCTGGTTAATTCGTTGACCTGCTGCGAGACGCTGGCGGCGCTGGCCAAGGCGCCAGTCCGCAGGTGTGGTGGTTCCACATCAAGGGCTGGCAACACAGGTCCAGAGCCGCCAGCGTCTCGCCCTGCGGGAGCGCCTGAAAGCCTTGAGAGCCGTGTTGCGGCGACTCGATTTGGAACCACCAAACCTTCGCCACCGCGCCTTGCTCTCAAGGCTTTCAGGTGCTCAGTAGGTCAACGAATTAACCAGACGGGACACTAGCGAATACACCCGGAAGCAAGGCCGAGGATACCGCCAACCATGTGTGAACTGCTGGCTATGAGCGCCAACACCCCGACCGATCTCTGTTTCAGCTTTACCGGTCTGACCCGTCGTGGCGGCGACACCGGCCCACACAAGGATGGCTGGGGCGTCGCTTTCTATGAAGGTAAAGGGGTTCGCTGTTTTCACGATGCCGACGCCAGTGCCTCCTCGCGCATTGCTGAAGTGGTGCAAACCCATCCCATCAAGAGTGAAGTGGCCATCTGCCACATTCGTCAGGCCAATGTGGGTGATATCTGCCTGGCCAACACCCACCCGTTTATCCGCGAGCTCTGGGGCCGCTACTGGGTCTTCGCCCATAATGGTCAGCTTTCCGAGTTTTCCGCGGCGCCCGGCTTCTACGAGGCCGTTGGCAGCACCGACAGCGAAGCCCTGTTCTGCGACATCCTGAATCACCTGCGCAGTCATTGCGATCGAGACACTGCCACCGAGCAGGTGGTGGAACGGCTGGTGCAGCTGTCCCGGAACTACGCCCGTCAGGGGGTATTCAACCTGCTTCTAAGCAACGGCGACTGGCTGTTTACCTTTTGCACCACCAAGATGGCCAGTATTACCCGGCGGGCGCCGTTTGGCCCCGCCCGCCTCAAGGATGCCGACGTTACTGTGGATTTTGAATCGGAAACCACACCCAACGACATTGTCAGCGTCATCGTGACCGAACCCCTCACCAGCGACGAAACCTGGGATATTTACAAGCCGGGTGAATGGCGTTTGTGGCGACGGGGCGTTGTGGTGATGCAGGGCTCGGAATTGTGACCCAGTTCCGGTGGGGCGCCAGGCACTCAACCCTTTGACCGATGGCCGGCCGAGGCACGGCCTTTAGCATTTTGTTCTGAACACAGGAAAGCGGTATCAGAACAACAAAGGGAATGACCCATGCCTGCCTCTCATCTGTCTGCGGCGGTAGCCCCGGCTGCCGATGACCGGAATATCAACTCGAGTGTGCCGGACTCCGGGCGTTGCCATGAGCGCACCGCCGAGCACCTGATCCGTCTGCACGGGAGCCAGTCCAGCAGCTATTTTGCCTTGCAGCCGGATTGCCGGCACTTTCTCAGCCCCGGTCTCGGGTTGGTACCGTATGTTCCGGTAAAGGTGTTGGGGCAGCGGGTAAACGTGGTGCCCACAAGGCCCCTGGCGGGTGCACAGAGTATGGGCCGGCTGCTGCAGGCGTTCGAGCAGAGTGTGCCCGGCCCCTCACTGTATGTGGGCGTCGATCAGTCGCTGCTGGGGCCGTTGGGCGAGCTTGGTTACGATGCCACGGTGATGGGTACGGAGTTCTCGGTTGATCTGACCAGGTTCTCGCTTCGTGGCAAGGCGATGAAGCAGCTGCGCCATGCCCGCAATCTGGACAGGCGGTGCCGAATCGAGGTGCGGGAGCAATGTGGAGATGAGGTGAACTGGCACAAGGTGGCGGGTATCTCGGAGCGTTGGCGCCTGGGCAAGGCGGTCAAGGAAAGGGAATTGGGTTTGCTCACGCGGCCACCGGTGTTTGCAGATGAATGGGGAGTGCGCAAGTTCTACGCCTATGTGGAGGGCGAGCTGGCCGGATACGTATTCTTTGATCCTTGGTACCGTCACCATGAACTGGCGGGCTATTGCGCCAATATTCTGCGGGCGTCGCCGGAAATGAACCGGCTCGGCGTTCTCGACCACATTATTCTGCAGGCGGCCAGTCAGTTTCGTGAGGAAGGCGTGCCTGAGCTGTCGCTGGGCATTGCGCCCCTGCACGGCGTCCGCCACTGCCCTGGTGACCGGCCTGGCCTGCGCCGCCTTCAGAATATCCTGTACCGCTATGGGAATCGCCTTTACGCCTTCCAACCTCTGGCGTACCACAAATCACGCTACCGTGGCCGGGAAACTCCCTGGTTTGTCTGTGCCCGGGAACTGGGCAGTACCCGACTGGTTGCCACGCTGATGAAGGGCACGGGTCTGCTCGCACTGCCATGACCCGGATTTCTGAACAGGCCTCCCAGTTTGGAGTGCCAGGGCTGGTTGATGACACCGGCACTGACTATGCTGAAGCTCATTTGCCAACGGTAGTGAGCTCCATGGTTGCCGAAACCAAATTAACCCGCCCCGGGCTGCCTTCAGGCTTGTTGCTTGAGCCCTCACGGTTGCAGGCGCTTGATTGTATTGAACAGGTGCCGTTTGTGCTGGTGTCGGCACCGGCCGGTTTCGGTAAAACCACATTGGTCAGTCAGTGGCTGGAACAGGAAAAACCGGTGCATGCCTGGTTAACGCTGGACCAAAGGGACAACGCGCCGGCCCTGTTCTGGAATGCGGTGGCCAGCGCACTGGCGCGGGTGAACCCACGCTTTGCCATTCGCGAGAGTACCTTGTTGGCCGCGCTGGAACCGGGTGCCGCTGTTGACCCGGTGACCATGCTGATCAACCGCCTGGCGGATTATTCCCGAACCTGGCAGGCACCCAGCCGCCTGGTTCTGGTGCTGGATGATTTTCACCTGCTTGACCAGCAAGTACTACTGGAGCAGATCCGGCGCTTTATCGACTTTGCTCCGGGGTTTTTGCGCATTGTCTGTATCTCGAGGCTCGACCCACCCATTCGCACCGCGCAGTTGCTGGCCCGGCAACAGATGGTCCGGCTGGGGCCGGAGGTGCTCCGTTTTGATCTGGCGTTGACTCGAAAATTCGTCCAGGCCCGCCGGACTGATCTCTCCGAAGACCAGATGTTGCAGTTGCATCAGCGCACCGGCGGATGGCCAGCAGCGTTGCAGCTATCGGCATTGTCGGAAAATCCGTTAAGCCATGTACCCGGTCCTGGCCAGAGAGCCCTGAGCGACTATCTGCTGGAGGAAGTGTTCGCCGGCCTCGAGCCCGGGCTACAGCGATTTCTCCAGGATATGAGCCTGCTCCCTCTTTTCTCACAAGAGGTTGCTGATGAAGCCCGGAATGGTAGCGATGCCACGGACTGGATCGCAGCCATGCGGGAACGCAATCTGCTGTTCCAGAGTTACGGTGAGGGTCACTACTGGTATCGCCTGCATGATCTGCTGATCGACTGGCTTCAGGCGCAGGATCGGGAGCCTGAGCGGGAAAGTTCCATACGAATCAGGGCGGCCGAGGCATTCCGCCAGCGGGGCCTGATTGTGGAGGCCCTTGAGCTTTTTCTGGCCGAAGGCTGCTATGACCAGGCGGAAGCCCTGGTACCGTTGCTGTTGCAGGCGGAGGACCTGAGTGGCTACCGGCCACTGCCTTCGCGCTTCCCGGACAGTGTTCGGATGAGTTCTCCCGCGCTGCTTCTGCTGCAGGCGCTGTTTGCCTTCATGGATGGTCAGTACGGAGCGGTGCTTGAGCATCTGGCCGCGGCCGACCGGCTTCTGCAGTCGACAGACCCATCACCGGACACCGAGGCTCTGCAGTTTGTCTCCATGTTGCTGGGCTGGCCCTCGGCCAGGTTTGCCGGCCACCGTGCAGAGGCCGAGCAGTCCCTGACTCAGATACAGGCCCGGTTGGCCAGCGCTCCAGCCGGCTTGCAACACTGGGGGCTGTATACACTGGGTACTGAAGCCTTTATGGAGGCACGACTGGGGCCGGCGCACACTTTGTTGACCGATGCGCTGGCAGGGGCCCTGGATAGTGGCGATAACCCCTGTGCCCTGCGCTGTCTGGTCATGCTGGTTCCGGTTCTGGTGCAGGGCGGTCGCATTGGCGATGCCCGCCGCTGCTATGAACAGACCCGGTTGAAGCTTGTCAACGGCCCCGTGAGTAAGGAGCAGGTTTGCCTTCTGGCCTATCTGGAGGGCTTGTTGGCGCTGGAGCATCATGATCTTGAATACGCGACAAAACGGCTAGGCGAGGCCGGTCAGATCGCCGACCAGCATCTGACGCCGCTGGATCAGCTTTACCTGGCGTTTGAGCGGTTTCGCCTGGGCATGGTTTTGCGAGACTCCGAACTCTGGCAGCAGGAACTCACCCGGATTGAGCAGCTGCACCAGGTTATGGGCCAGTTGCGCTGGCACCATAACATTCCACGCCCGGAGGTACTGGAGGCGTTGGCGCGATTGACGGAGGGTAACGCCTTCCCTTTGATTCTATGGGCCCAGAGCGATCCGGAACCGGTTGTTGGTAACCGCTTTTGTACCCTGAACGAAACCTTGTTGAAACTGATCGGTCAGTTGCTGGCGGCGTCGCCGGTGGCCCGGGAACTGGCAGCCCTGCGAACAGAGGCGGAAGAGGCGGGTTTGCTTCAGCTGGTGTGTCGTCTTGATCTGGTCAGTCTGATGGTTCAGGCCTTCGGAGATCAGGATCCTGAGGGAGCGGTGAAAAAGCTCGATGCACTGTTGGCGCTCTGGGTGCCCCGTGGTCTGGTGCGCCCCTTTGTGGATGCGGATCCCCGGCTGGATAGTCTGCTAGACGCCTGTATTACCCGTGGGTGGTCGGAGGTGGAAGCCAGCCGGATACTGGCTCTCCGGCAGGCCCGGATGGAGCCGGACGCCGAAACCTGTGCCCGCACCCCGGAAGTCGCTGGTCCTGATGAACCGTTAAGTGATCGGGAACAGGGGGTGTTGGATCTGCTGGCAGAGGGACTCAGTAACAAGGCCATCAGCAAACAGCTGGGGATCTCAGTGGCGACGGTAAAGTCCCATTTGAGCAATATCTACGGCAAGCTTCAGGCCGAGAACCGGATGCAAGCGGTTGCTCGCGCCCGGGAACTCGGCCTGATGTCATAGAGCGGGTGCACGATTACTGCAGCGTGCGCCGATTGCCGTTCTTGTACTGGGGCGCGATGTAGTCCTGGATCTGTTCCTTGAAATGACCGATCAGCTCACTGTTGTCCTTGTCCCAGGGGTGGAAGCCGGGCTTGAAGTACTCCAGCCAGGTCGGGATCAGACTGGAGAAAGCGCCGTTTTTGCCCCACATGCGCCACATACCTTTGGCGGCGTCCTTAACGGAGAAATGGCTGCGGTCCTTCAGGGCCATGCGGCCGGTATACCAGGTGCCGACAATACCCAGGGCTACGGTACTGAAGACCTGGTAAAATGCCCGCTCGGTGTAGGTACCGCCAGCCTGGAGGAAAACGTCATAAGCAACGGCCTTATGCTCGGTTTCCTCAATGGCGTGCCACACCCACAGCGGGCGCATGGATTCGTGCATGTCTTCGCGGATATCGTCACGCTCCAGCAGCATGTCGGCCATCATGGCGGTGATGTGCTCCAGGGCGCAGGTAATGGCCAGCTGGTGGCGTTTGGGCAGCTTCCGTGCCACGTCCAGAATCACTTTCAGATCCCGCTCCATCTCCTCTACCGGCATGCCCTGGTCGCGGACATGCTGGTTCATGGCGATGTGCTCAAGCGAGTGCATGGCTTCCTGGCCGATGAAACCGCGCACGTCCTCCTTCAGTTTCTTGTCCTGGATCTGGTCTCGAAACGCCCGGACCGAGTCCACAAAAAACTGCTCACCCTCGGGAAACAAAACAGACAGGGCGTTCATGGTATGGCTGATCAGATAGTTGTTATCCACCCAGTATCTGGGGACCTGTTCGCCAAACTCGAAACCCATGCGCTGGGGTTTGATGGAGACATTGTCCGGGGTATGGGAGGCCTTGCCCGGTTTGTTCGTTTGTGTGGTGGTCAGCATGGTTCTACTCCTTTGCGACGGAACGCTTTGGCTGATGTCATGGAGCCAGTGTGGCGGAGTCAATCCGGATACTGAATGCGCGAAGGGGACGGGCATCGTCCACAATGGGACAGGGGATTGGCCCGGGCGACAGTGGACTCAGGGCAGTGGGCCCCACTGTGGCGGCAATCCGGTTCTGATAGAGTCAGAAACACGATAAATATCAATCAGGGACACACTATGGCAGGTACCGGTGCAGACAACGAGCGGCAAATGTTGGGGTTGTTCCTGGTGCCCGGGGTGTACCTGCGGGTACTGGCTGAAACCGTGCGTCAACTGGGTTACAACGACCGTCAGCTTTATCAGGGCCTGGATTTCACACATGAAGACCTGAAAGCCAACGACAGTCGGGTTTTCGTCACTGACGCCACTATGATGGCGCAGCGCGCGCTCGAGGTGGCGGGCAAAGATGGCCTGAGTTTTATACTGGCGAGAGAGTTGCGGCTGACCATCCATGGCACCCTGGGCTTCGCCGCGCTTACCAGCCCGACCTTTGAGGGTGCGTTGGACTCTGTCCGTCGTTATCTTCAGCTGCGGGCGCCCTTTCTGAGCATGAAACAGTCCATAGCCGGTGACAAGGTGCTGGTGCAGCTGTGCGCGGAATTTGCGTTGCCGCCTATCTCCGAGTTTCTGGCCGAGACGGTCAGCGCCACGTTGATTCTGCTCACTGAACAACTGCTCGACCGGAGCGATGCCGAGGCCCGGGGTTTTGCCCTGGAAGAGGGTAAATTACCGGGCGTGTCAGTACATCTCCGGGGCCCGGAGCCAGCCTATTACCAGCGGTTTGCCGCTCAGTTGCCGGTCCGTTTCGAGTTTGGCCAGCCCGAGGAAATGTTGATTTTCCCCCGCAAGCTGCTGGACGTGCGCATGCGCCTGGCGGATGCTGAAGCCTCCCGGATGGCTCGGGACCAGTGTGAATTCGAGTTGCAGAAGGCGCTCAAGGAGCAGGGCGACATTGTGCTGGCGATTCGCAATATGCTGCGGATGACCCCAGGCCCCTTGCCCTCCCTGGAGGCCATGGCCGAGCGCTTCTGCGTGTCTTCCCGCACCCTGAAGCGGCGGTTGGCGGACCGGGACACCAGTTATCGGGAGATTGTCGAGGCCGTGCTGAAAGATCGGGCCATCCAGTTGCTGCGCTACACCAATCAGTCAGTCAGCGAGATTGCCTATGAACTGGGCTATGCCGATCTGTCCAATTTCAGCCGTGCTTTCCGCAAGTGGACGGGTAAATCCGCCAGTGAGTTTCGCGAGGACGGGCCGGACCCGGCACCGGATCTGGGGCCCTGAGTGCCGTTTGTGATTCCAGCGTTCGCCCCCATATTGATCTGATCAGGCGTCCGTTTTGCGTCTGTGGTGACACACCAAATCCAACTGTGAACAGGAAGAACGCCGCAATGATCGAAAGACCCGACACCCACAGCAAGCTGATCGGCTACCTGCTCTGGATATTCGGATTCCTGGGTTCGCACCGTTTCTATTACGGCAAGCCGGTGACCGGCACCATCTGGTTCTTTACTCTGGGGCTGCTGTTTATCGGCTGGATTATTGATTTGTTCCTGATTCCGGCTATGGACAAGGAAGCTGATTACCGGTTCCAGGATGGCCAGATCAGCTACAACATCGGCTGGATACTGCTGACCTTCCTGGGGGTTTTCGGGGTGCACCGGATGTACATGGGCAAATGGCTCACCGGCATCCTGTACCTGCTCACCGGCGGCCTGTTTTTCATCGGTGTGCTGTACGATTTCTGGACCCTGAACAGCCAGATTTCCGAGCGTAACCGGGCCGATCAGCTGGCCTGATTACAGACCGGCGTTGCGCTCCAGCTCTGCCAGACCCTGTTCCAGGTAGTCCAGCATCCGTTGCAGGCTGGGCAGGGTCCGGCGACAGCCAATCAGGCCGAACTCCACCTGGTCGTTATAGCTGGTCAGTGTCATGTTCAGGGCCAGTCTGTCCATATCGATAGACACCGGATACATGCCTTCCAGTTTCGCCCCGTTCCAGTACAGGGGCCTGGATGGCCCGGGGACATTGGAAATCACCACATTGAAGGTCTGCCACTTGGGCGCCAGCCCGGTCAGCAGGTGGAAGGCGGCCGGCGCCAGGGTCAGGGCCGTGTAGTTGACGATTTCCTCCGGGCTCATATGCCGGTAGCGCTGCTTGGCCTCTTCCATGCCGTGGTGAATTTTTAACAGTCGTTCGCCGGCCTCCTGCACATCGGTGTGAAGGCTCGCCAGGATGACGCCTACCTGGTTGCCACCGGAGCTGTCGTCCCGGCGTAGCGACACCGGCACAAAGGCCACCAGTGGTTTCTCCGGCAAGGCATCCTGATTCATCAGATAGGTACGCAGAGCCGCTGCGCACATGGCAGTCACGACATCGTTGACCGTGGTGCCGTAGGCCTCGCACACGGCGCGAATCCGTTTCAGGCACCAGGACTGAGCGGCGAAACGACGGGAACCGGTGATTTTCTGGTTCAGCATGCAGCGCGGGGCATGGAAAATGGAGTCGTAGGCCGGATCCTTCCGGGCCTGATTGATGGTTTTCAGTAACTCCTTTGCCACGGTGGGAATGGTGCCGAGCTGGCGGCCCGAAAGCCCCAGCAAATGGGTGACACTGCGCCAGAGGGAGTGTCCATCCGACTCGCCCCTATCCCGTGACAGGCAAGGCAGATCCCAGATTGGCGGCATGCCGTGTTCGTCCGGGTTTTCACTCAGCATCCGGGTGGCCATGCGCATGGCCGAGACACCGTCCACCAGGGAATGGTGAACCTTGGTGTAGAGCGCGAACTGCCTGTCTTTCAGGCCCTCGATCAGGTGCACCTCCCACATGGGGCGCTCCCGGTCCATCAGGTGCGAATGCTCCGCTGATACGAACGACAGCAGCTCCCGAATACGCCCGGGTGTGGGCAGCGCCTCGAAGCGGAAATGATGCTCAAGGTCCAGGTGCTCATCCTCCACCCATACCGGCTGGCCCAGGCGATAGCTCAGGCGCTGGTTAAAGGGGGCTGTTACCTCCGTCTTCTGCCGAAGCTGATCTGCCAGCTGCGCGACATAGTCGTCCGGCGCGCCTTCGGGGAAGGAAAACAGCTGGAGGCCGCCCACATGCATGGGCTGCTGGCGTTTTTCCAGCCAGAGAAAGAGCTGGTCGGTGGGATTCAGGGGCGTCACGGGGCAATCCTTGTTCTTGGTCTATGCCCCGATACTACCCCACTCCGAGCGGGTAAAAATTGGCTTTGGTAACAGCACCACCAAAAAGCCCGGCGAAAAGACTATTGTGCATCTCCACGCAGCGCTTTGACCTTTTGTTCCAGACGCTCGGCACTGGCCTCGTGGGGCGAGACCGGGAGACCAGCCAGCAGATGAATCCGGGACCAGAACCGCCGTGGCCAATGGCTGAAGGCCGGCCCGCCACAATGGCTGAAAAAGCTGCCCCAGAGGCCGCGCAGTGCCATTGGCACCACCGGTACCGGTCGCCGGGCCAGAATCATGTCGACACCGGGCTTGAAGGTATCGACCTCGCCGTCTTTGGTGAGTTTGCCTTCCGGGAAAATACAGACCACATGGCCGGCTGCGAGTTCTTCATCAATGCGGTCGAAAGCGGCTTCGTAAATCTCCGGCACCTTTGATTTCGGACCAATGGGGATAGCCTTGGCCAGGCGGAAGAAACCGCCCATGACCGGTGTCGCGAAAATGTTGTGATCCATTACGAATCGGACGGGCCGCCGTACCGCGCCGGCGATCACCAGGGCATCCATGTAGGAGACGTGGTTGCACACCAGCAGCACGGGGCCCTGCTCGGGTATCCGGTCCAGGTTGTGGTGCGTGACCCGATAAATCGTGTGGGACAGGACCCAGATCACAAAGCGCAGGGCAAAGTCCGGTACCTGCTGGTACACGTAGGCCGCCACCATCAGGTTCATGATCGACAGCACCAGGAAGAATTCGGGAATGGTGAGCCCGAACAGGCCGAGCATGAGCATGCCCAGCAGCGCGCTGACCACCATAAACAGGGCGTTGAAAATATTCAGGGCGGCGATCACGCGGGCCCGGGTGGCCGGTGGTGTTTCCTGCTGGACATAAGCATACAGCGGCACGATAAACAGGCCGCCAAAGATACCGATGGCCAACAGGTCAATGGCGACCTGGCGATAATGGGGATCGGTTATGATCAGCCACCAGTCTGAGGGAATCGGCTGCTCCGGCATATTGAAGAACAGATCGATGCCGAAGAAGCTCAGGCCAATGGAGCCGATGGGTACGATCCCCAGTTCAATCTTGTGGCCGGACAGCCGCTCACAGGCAATGGAGCCGGCGGCGATGCCGATGGTGAAAATCGCCAACAGCAAGGTGACGACCGTTTCGTCACCCATCAGGTGAGTCTTGGCGAAGTTCGGAAACTGGGTCAGATAGGCGGCACCCAGAAACCAGAACCAGGAAATTGCCATGATGCTCAGGAATACATTGTGATTGTCCCGGGCAATGGCCATCAGTTTCCAGGTTTCCTGCAGCGGCCGGAAACGAATACGCAGATCCGGCGCTGCTGCCTCGGCCCTGGGAATCCGCCAGGCGGCCACCAGGCCAATCACCGCCAGCACCGCAACTGCGATGGCAATCACGGGGCCGGGAGCCGCAGCTTTCATCATCACGCCGGCCATCAGGGTACCCACCAGGATGGCCACAAAGGTGCCCATCTCTACCAGCGCGTTACCACCCACCAGCTCGGATTCTTTCAGGGCCTGGGGCAGGATCGCGTACTTCACCGGCCCGAAAAACGCGGATTGCACGCCGGTGAGAAACAGCAGAAGGAACAACACCTCGTACCAGCCAAACCAGAGCCCGACCGCGGCAATGCCCATGATCACCACCTCGGCGAATTTGATCCAGCGGATAACCGTGGATTTCTCGTACCGGTCCGCCACCTGGCCGGCAATGGCGGAGAACAGGAAAAACGGCAGGATAAACAGCATCGCGGCCAGATTGACCACCACATCCGACGACAGGCCAAACAGGCCCCCGGCGCTATAGGTCACCAGCAGCAACAAGGCATTCTTGAACAGGTTGTCGTTGAAGGCACCGGCAAACTGGGTAACAAAGAATGGCAGGAACCGTCGCTCGGACAGCAGGCGAAACTGACTATGATCTTCCATAACCTGAGGCTCTCCCTATGGGGTTCGCCGCAGACTATACGGCGCCCGGGAGGTGGTCAAGCGCGGCTGTTGTGCGCATACTGGATGCCGGATAGTGTTCCCAACCCAATGTTCTGGATGATGTGGAGTCTTGCCTATGGATGTTCAGCAGGCTGTTGTGTCACGCCGCTCGGTGCGGGACTTTCTGGATACCCCGGTGCCTGAGGCCACGCTTCGAACGGTAATCGAAACGGCGACCCGGTCGCCATCCGGAGGCAACCTGCAACCCTGGCATCTGCACGTCGTCACCGGCGATGCTCTGGCCCGACTCAAAGCCTTGATGCAGGAGAAGGTCAGGAAAGGTTTCAACGAAGTGCCGGAATACGAAATCTACCCACCAAAACTGCAATCGCCCTACCGCGACCGCCGCTTCGAAATCGGCGAACTCATGTACCGCCGGCTCGACATCCCCAGGGAAGACAAAGCTGCCCGCTTCGAATGGTTCAAACGCAACTTCGAATTCTTCGGCGCTCCGGTTGGCCTGTTCTGTACCGTCGATGACAACATGGGCCCGCCCCAGTGGTCCGATCTGGGCATGATCCTGCAAACCATCATGCTGTTGCTGCGGGCCGAAGGCCTGGACAGCTGCGCCCAGGAATCCTGGTCGGTGTACCCGAAAACCATCAGCGAATTCCTGGACTTGCCCGAACACCGCAAAGTCTTCGCCGGCATGGCCATCGGCTACGCCAACCCCGACAGCCCGGTGAACCAGCTCACCAGCCCAAGGGCACCGCTGTCGGAGAACGTCGAGTTTATCAGCTGACAGGCGAACCTCAGGCGGCAACCGATGCCGCCTGAGCCACCGGCACTTCCAGCCGGATCCGGTTGCCGTCCAGCAACACCGGATAGACCTTCACCTGCATGTTCTCGTCTTCCAGACATTGCCCGCTGCGCAGGCTGAAATGTTGCTTGTACAACGGCGACGCCACCACCGGCTCGCCGTTGATATCCCCGGTAATGCCTCGGGCCAGCACGTTCGAGCCACTGAACGGATCGGTATGGCTGATGGCAAACAACGCCGGCAGGCGGTGCGGCAGATAAAACACCGCCACCGGCCCGTCCTCGGTCCAAACCGCAATGCCGGAGTCAGCCACCAGATCGTCCACGGTGCACACTGCTTCCCAACAAGTCCGAGCTTTCATAGCAAAGTCTCCAAATTCCAAGGTCGTTAAGTTTCCTATCCCACAGATGTTTGTGAGCGTGGGAGCCGGATTCATTTTCTGGCAGGAAAAAAGATGTCTGAGCAAAGCGAGTTATTTTTTCCAGAAGAAAATGAATCCGGCTCCCGCGCTCCGCCCCCAAACCAGAAGGCTACGAAGAAGCCACCTCCAAAACAGGCCGACGCTGCCCCCGCTCTGAAGTCCACTGCTGCACCGGATCCTTCTGTTCCGGCGCATTCACAAACTCCCGGAACCGCTTGCGCTTCTCCGGATCCTCAACGGCGGTTTTCCACTCGCACTGATAGGTCTCCACCAGATCCGACATGTGTTGTTCCAGCTCCTCGCCGATACCGAGGCTGTCCTCCAGCACCACCTGCTTCAGATACTCCAGCCCACCTTCCAGATTCTCCATCCAGACCGACGTCCGCTGCAGCCGGTCCGCCGTCCGCACATAGAACATCACCACCCGGTCGATGGTGCGGATCAGCTCCTCATCCGACAGATCGGTGGCAAACAGATCCGCATGCCGTGGCCGCATCCCGCCGTTGCCACACACATACAGGTTCCAGCCCTTCTCCGTGGCAATCACCCCGAAGTCCTTGCTCTGGGCCTCCGCGCATTCCCGGGTGCAGCCAGAGACCGCCATCTTCACCTTGTGGGGCGCTCGCAGGCCCTTGTAGCGATTCTCCAGCGTGATCGCCATGCCCACGCTGTCCTGCACACCATAGCGGCACCAGGTGCTGCCCACGCAGGACTTCACCGTGCGCAGGGACTTGCCATAGGCGTGGCCAGTTTCAAAACCGGCGGCGATCAGCTTCTCCCAGATTTCCGGCAGTTCGCTCAGGGTGGCGCCGAACAGATCCACCCGTTGCCCGCCGGTGATCTTGGTGTACAGATCGTACTCCCTGGCCACTTCGCCCAGCACAATCAGCTTTTCAGGGGTAATCTCGCCGCCCGGAATGCGTGGCACGATGGAGTAAGTGCCGTTCTTCTGCATGTTGGCCATGAATGTGTCGTTGGTGTCCTGCAGCGGCACGTGGTCGGTGGCCAGAATGTGCTCGTTCCAGCAGGTGGCCAGAATGGAGCCCACCGTTGGCTTGCAGATGTCACAGCCCTGGCCTTTGCCGTATTGTTTGAGCAGACCCCGGAAGGTGCGGATACCGTTCACCTTCACCAGATGGAACAGTTCCTGTCGGGTGTAAGGGAAGTGTTCGCAAAGGTCGGTACACACCTCCACGCCGCGCTTTTCCAGCTCGCTGTCCACCACCTTCTTCAGTAAAGCCGCACAGCCGCCGCAACCGGTACTGGCCTTGGTTTCAGCCTTGACGCCGCCCAGGTCGGAGCAACCGGCGTCAATGGCACCGCAGATATCGCCCTTGGTGACGTTGTGGCAGGAACAGATGGAGGCGGTGTCCGGCAGGGCGTCGGCCCCCAGGGCAGGCGCGCCTCCTTCGCTTTCCGGCAGAATCAGCGCCTCCGGGTTGGCTGGCAGCTCAATGCCATTGAGGGCGTACTGCAGCAGGGTATCGTAAGGGCCGTTGTCGCCTACCAGAATGGCGCCCAACAGAGTCTTACCGTCCTGGCTCACCACCATGCGCCGGTAGTGGCCGGCCTGCTCATCGTGAAAACGAATATTGCGTGCACCCGGGGTCTGGCCGTGGGCATCGCCGATGGAGCCCACATGCACGCCCAGCAGCTTGAGCTTGGTGCTCATATCGGCACCGGTAAAGGCCGCGCCGGTGTCTTTGTTCAAAGCCGCCGACAGGGTGCGCGCCATGGTGTAACCCGGAGCCACCAGTCCGAAGATGCGATTGTTCCAGAGTGCGCATTCACCGATAGCGTGAATGTTCGGGTCTGAGGTGGTGCATTGATTGTTGACCACAATCCCGCCGCGTTCGCCCACCTCCAGGCCGCAGGCCCGGGCCAGGGTATCCTGGGGACGGATACCGGCGGAAAACACAATCAGATCGGTTTCCAGATGGCTGTCGTCGGCGAAGTTCATCCTCAGCCGCGCGTCGCTGCCCGGAACAATGGCCGTGGTGGCCTTCTCGGTGTGCACCTGCACGCCCAGATCCTCGATCTTCTGGCGCAAAAGGGCGCCACCCTGATCGTCCAGCTGCACAGGCATCAGGCGCGGGGCAAATTCCACCACATGGGCCTTCAGCCCCAGGCTTTTCAGGGCGTTTGCCGCTTCCAGCCCCAGCAGACCGCCGCCCACCACGACACCGGTTTTCGCTGACTGGGCGCTGGCCTGAATGGCATCCAGATCGTCCAGGGTTCGGTACACAAAGCAGCCATCCTGATCGTTGCCCTTAATGGGCGGTACGAACGGGTAGGAGCCGGTGGCCAGCACCAGTTGATCGTAGGTGTACTCGCCTTTCGGTGTCGTCAGCACGCGGGTGTTCCGGTCGATGGCGGTGACCGGCTCATTCAGGCGAAGATCGATGCCCTGTTCCGCGTACCAGTCTGCTGTGCACATGGCGAGGTCAGCGTGAGTGGATCCGGTGAAGTATTCCGACAGATGCACCCGGTCGTAGGCCAGCTGCTTCTCTTCACCGAACACGATCACCCGGTAGGTCTCGGCCGCCGGGGACTGGCTGAACTGTTCCAGGAAGTGATGGCCAACCATACCGTTGCCGATCACGATCAGGGTCTGTTTACTCATCTTGCTGTCCTCTCTCTTGGCAGCCTATCAGGCTGCTGCGTCGCAATAGGTTTTGCCGAAAGCGATGGTGTCCCGGTAGCGGGAGACATCGGCGCCGGAGCGAATCAGTTCGCTGTACCAGGGCCCGTTGGCGGCATCGCCCAGCAGGATGGCGCCGGCCAGCCGGTTGCTATCCAGCAGCAGTTGGCCGTAGACCGCGTGGGTTCGGTCCTGCCATTCAACAATTTCGGTATGCTCGCCGGGGACTACCCGGCCACAGGAAAAAATGGGCAGATCGCTGATTTTCAGTCGGGTGGCGACTTCTCCGGGCTCAAATGCTCTGGCTCCCGGCACCTGGCAAAGAAGCTGTGCCAGGATCCGGGCCTGCTCGTAACCGGGTTCGACCAGGCCAAAGGTGTGTTCCTGAAACTGACAGCACTCACCCAGTGCGTAGATATGCGGGTTGGACGTCATCAGGTTCGGAGTGACTCGAATACCCCGGTCACAGTTGAGGCCGGCGTCAGCTGCCAATCCCTTGTTGGGTTCAATACCGGTAGCAATAACCACCAGGTCCGTGGCCAGTACCGTGCCGTCACTCAGTTCCACGGCGCGGACCTGATTCCGACCGAGCAGGGAGACCGGCGAGGTGCCGGTTCGGATACTCAGCCCCCGCTGCTGTAACTTCTGCTTCAGGATATCGCCGGCGATCGGGTTCAGCTGTCGGTTGAGCAGATGACCGCTGCGGTGCAGCACCGTAACGTCCATGCCCCGGGTCCTGAGCCCTTCGGCCGCCTCCAGACCGAGAAAGCCTCCGCCGATGACCACGGCGCGACGGTGTGACTTTGCCTGCCGGATCAGCGTGCGAGTGTCGGCCAGATTCCGGAAGTTCATCACGCCGTCAAGGTCTTCACCAGGAAGGCCAAGGCGGGAGGGCTGTGCTCCGGTGGCCAGCACCAGCGTGTGATAGGACTGGGTGCGGCCACAGGCGGTTGTTACCTGGCGCTGGCCCGGACTGATATCGGTGACAGGCTCATGCTGGTGCACCTCTATTCGGTGCTTGTGGAACCACTGCCAGGGTTTCAGTTCCAGATCGGTTTCCTGAATCTGATCGGCCAGCAATGACGACAACTGGATCCGGTTGTAGGCAGCGAAGGGCTCACCGTTAAACACCACAATGCGACTGAACGGATGCCCCTGGGCTACCAGTTGCTCCAGCAGCCGCTGCGCGACCATGCCATGGCCGCAGATCACCAGTGGGTTATCCTGTGTGTGTTCCATGGAACTGAGTGCCTCCAGCAACGAAAAAAGCCGGAGCATCATGCTCTCCGAAGAGAACAGATGGTCCGGCACCAATGCCAACAACAATGATCTGATGGTCCGGCCTGATTCCATGGCCGGGACAGTCGTCCTTGCCTAAGTGTTTGCGATCTCCGTGCCAACTTTTTCAGGCTTTATTATTCAATAGCTTAGGCGAGTCCGCTGAAAAAGGCCGGCTGGTGGGCATCAAAAGAGTGCCCCGGGATGGGGCGAAACGCACGATGATTGGGCCGGAATGACTGGCCTGTAAATTGCTGCAGTCCGGGTAGAAAGGAACCAACTGTGTACCGACACCAGGAGCTGCACCATGAACACCAAACGCCATCCCCGTATGACCGCGACAGCGACTGCTGCGGAATTTCTGATGGCCTCCCGCCAGTGTGAGATCCGTAATCTGGAGTACTTTCTGCAGATGGGGCGGTTGGTGCAGAGCGTGGGCAATCTGGTCCATGGCCTGCAACGGGAGCGAGGCGCCACCAATCTTTATCTGGGGTCCGGTTGCCAACGCTTTGCCCGGGAACGTACCGCCATGGTCAAGGAAAACGACCAGTTGGCCGCTACCTTCCGGCGGGCATTGGCGGACATTCAGGAGGATCTCACCACCCATCCGGTCAGCAGCCCACTGCTCGGGCACATCGCCAGCGCCCTGCACAGCCTCGACCAACTGCCCGGGTTGCGGCAGCGGGTGAATGACCAGGAGGCCAGTGTTTCGGAGGCCACGGAGTGGTTCTGCGACAGTATTCATCAACTGATTACGGTCGTTTTCGAAGCAGCGGAAACCGTGGCCGAGCCTTCCATTGCAGGCCTGCTGGTGGCCATGGTGCATGTCATGAACGGAAAGGAATATTGTGGTCAGGAGCGGGCCGCAGGTTCCGCGGGGTTCTCCAGCGGACACTTCGATAACGCACTGTCACGGCGCATGATGCACCTGGTTGAAGCGCAGGAGCGGTGTTTTGAGGTGTTTGTCGGCTTCGCCAGTGAAGAGAGCCTGTCGCTCTGGCAAGCCCTGCGCGCTCACCCGCGGGAGCTGGAAATTGAGCGGATGAGACAGATGGCCGTTTCGGTCGGGCCCTATAAGTCTCTGGATAAAGACATGGCCGACCGCTGGTTCAACCTGATGACAGAGCGCATGGATGACCTCAAGAAGATTGAGGATTCGGTTGAGAGCGCTTTCCACCATCGCTGCGTGGAGCGCTATACCGAAGCGCGCCACTCCCTGGCACATCAGGAGACCCTGCTGGCCTCGCTGGAACAACGCCATGCCTCCACAACGCCCGTGCTGGTGGTTTGCGATAACGGTGTAGAGGCCGGAGCTGCCGATACGTGGGCCGGGGAAGGTGTTGGGCAGCAATCGGGCCGATCCATCTTTGACCTGGTCCAGGAACAGACCCGCCGCCTGCGCCAGATGTCTGAAGAATTGCAGAGCGCCAAAGAAGCTCTGGAAGATCGTCGTACCCAGGAAAAGGCCGTCCTGCTGTTGATGGAACACCGCAACATCAGCAATGACGAAGCCCACCGCCTGCTGCGAAAACTGGCCATGGACCAGGGCAAGCGACTGCCCGAAGTCGCCCGGGCACTGGTGTCCATGGCAGGGGTCTTAAGCTGATGCTTGAACCAGGCCGGAACGGGGCGCCCCGCCCCGGCATAAAGTCAGGCCGAAGCTGAATGCCTGGCTGCCGGCGCCTCGGGTTTTGCACTGCTGCCGCGGCGACTGTTCAGTGACTCCAGCTTGCGCTGCTTCTCGTACAGGAACGACAACACCTCCTGCCGGTAATGCACATATTGGGCATCGTCCGCCAGGGCCACACGATTGCGAGGCCTTGGCAGATCAATGTGCAGATCCTCCCCCACCGTGGCGGCAGGGCCGTTGGTCATCATGATAATGCGGTCGGACAACAGCACCGCCTCGTCCACATCGTGGGTAATCATGATCACGGTATTGTTCAGCTCCTGCTGTATTTCCATCAGCGAATCCTGCAAATGGGCCCGTGTCAGGGCATCCAGCGCCCCGAACGGCTCATCCATCAGCAACACACTGGGTTTCATGGCCAATGCCCGGGCGATGCCCACCCGTTGCGCCATCCCCCCGGAAATCTCGCCCGGCCGCTTGTTGGCGGCGTGGGCCATATTCACCAGTTCCAGGTTATGGGTAATCCAGTCCTTGCGCTCCTGCCGGGTCATCGACTTGCGAAACACCTGCCGGACCGCCAGTTCCACGTTTTCATACACCGTTAACCAGGGCATCAGGGCATGATTCTGAAACACCACCGCCCGCTCGGGACCGGGGGAATTTACCTCATGCCCATCCAGCACACAGCCACCCCTGGAGGCCTGCAGTAACCCGGCAACAATGTTCAGCACCGTCGATTTTCCGCAGCCGGAATGGCCGATCAGTGAAACAAACTCCCCTTTCTGGATCTTCAGGTTCACATTGTCCAGGGCAATGAACGGTCCTTTCGGCGTATCAAACGCCATTTCAACACCGGTTAGTTCTAAATGTGGTTTACTCATGGAATTCACCTCAAAAGCAAGCGGAGCGCCGGGTGGGTTACGCCTCCCGAAACCCTCAAAAACATGGATGTTTTTGCGGAGCGTACATGGATGTACTCGCCGCGTGTTTCGGGAGGCGTAACCCACCCGGTGCGGCATGCTCCAGAACGGGATCACTCATTCCAGGCCACCTTCCGCTGAATCAACAGCATGACCCGATCCAGCAAAAACCCGATAAACCCGATGGCCAGCACCGCCACCATAATCCGACTCAAAGACTGGCTACTGCCATTCTGGAACTCATCCCAGACAAACTTGCCCAGCCCCGGACTCTGCGCCAGCATCTCGGCGGCAATCAGCACCATCCAGGCAATGCCCAGCGACACCCGTAAGCCGGTAAAGATCATCGGCACCGACGAAGGCAATACCACCTTGCGAACGTGGGTCCAGAACGACAGCCGAAGTACCCGGGAGACATTCAGCAGGTCGGGATTTACCGCTGCCACTCCAACGCTGGTATTGATCAGTGTTGGCCAGAGACTGCACAGAGTGACCGTAATCATCGAGGTCAGGAACGACTTCTCGAACATTGGATCATCACTGACATAGGTGGCCGATACCACCATGGTCACCAGCGGCAGCCAGGCCAGGGGAGAGACCGGTTTGAAGATCTGTATCAATGGGTTCACCGCAGCCTGGAAATACCGGTTGAGGCCAAACACAATGCCCAGAGGTACTGCAATCAGCGACGCCAGGGCGAAACCGGCCAGCACCGTCAGCAGGCTGGTGACCACCTGGTCGAGAAAGGTGGGTGCGCCGGGGTAAGCCCGAATACGGACGTCTGCCTCCGGGTTGTCGGCCAGAATGCGGGCATTACGCTCCTCCTGCATGGCGATGAACTTATCGGCCCGCTCCCGCTGGCTGATATGCTCCTGCCACAGTTGTCCGGATTGTTCCCACACCTGCACCGGGCCGGGAAAGGCCCCCAGGGAGGTTTCCACCTGTGGCGCGGCCAGATGCCAGAAGCCCAGGAAGACCAGAATACCAACCAGTGGTAACAGCAGCTGCTTGCCCTGGCTGAGCCATTCGCCCGGTTGCAGACCGGAAAGTAGCTGGCGGCTGCCACTGGCCATGGACTGACCGATTCTTGCACTGAACGTTGTCATGTCAGGCCCTCCCTTACGGTGTCTCCGACCCTTTCAGGCCGATACTGAAACGGTTGATGTAGGCATTGGGTTCGCGCGGAGTGAAAGGGACGCCGTCAATCAGCTCACCCTGTTTGGGGCGTTCAAAATTCTCCTGGGAAAAGTCCGGGAAATCACTGGCGGTCATCAGACCGTCCTCGATCAGTGACTGGGCGGCTTCGGCGTAAAGATCGCCCCGATACACCCGGGCTGCGGTCTTCATATACCAGTCGTCGGATTGTGCTTCGGGAATCTGGCCCCAGCGCCGCATCTGACTCAGGTACCAGATCGCATCAGACGGATACGGATAGGTAGCGTGGTAGCGGAAAAAGACGTTGAAATCCGGTACTTCCCGGACATCGCCCTTTTCATACTCGAAGGTACCGGTCATGGAGTTGGCAATCACTTCCCTGTCGGCCCCCACGTAGCTGGGGCGGGCAAGGATGTCCACGGCGGCCTCCCGGTTGGCATTCTGGTTTTCGTCCAGCCAGTAAGCTGCGCGGATCAGAGCCCGCAGTAACCGAAGGTGGGTATTGGGGTTCTGCTCGGCCCAGGCTTCGGTGACTCCGAACACCTTTTCCGGGTTGTTGGGCCAGATTTCATAATCGGTAATCACCGGCACACCGATGCCCTTGAAAACCGCCTGCTGATTCCAGGGCTCGCCCACGCAGTAGCCCTGGATGGTGCCTGCTTCCATGGTGGCGGGCATCTGGGGCGGCGGTGTCACGGAGAGGTGCACGTCGGCCTGGATGGTGCCGCTGGTATCGCCGCGCTGGGGCGCGTAGAAGCCGGGATTCAGGCCACCGGCGGCCAACCAGTAACGCAGTTCGTAATTGTGAGTGGACACCGGAAACACCATGCCCATGCGGAAGCGCTCGCCGTTGGCGCGGGTCTGCTCAACCACTGGCTTCAGCGCGCTGGCTGAAATCGGGTGTTCCGGATGATCGCCTTCCATTTCCAAGTTTGGTTTCATCGCTTCCCAGACGTCATTGGACACGGTAATACCGTTACCGTTGAGGTCCATACTGAAGGCGGTGATGATATCGGCCTGGGTGCCATAGCCTATGGATGCGCCCAGAGGTTGGCCGGCCAGCATGTGGGCACCATCCAGTTCACCGGTGATGACCCGGTCCAGCAGCACTTTCCAGTTCGCCTGGGCTTCGAGTTCTACGAATAACCCTTCGTCCATGAAGTAGCCCTGTTCCCAGGCAACCGCCAGGGGCGCCATATCCGTGAGTTTGATAAAGCCAAGCTTGAGATCGGGTTTCTCCGCCGGGCCAATATCGGCCTGGGCCAGGGAACTCAGGCCGATCAGGGTGGCGGTCAGTAAAGGTCGAACATAATGGTTCACTGTCTTCATCGTGATGCCTCTCGGTTCTCTCATTTCAGACGCGCAAAAAAAAGCGCCTGCCTCCGTTGCCGGAGAGCAGGCGCCGATGCCTGTAAATGAGAGCTGTGATGTCGTGATGGTTCACTAATCACTCAGCACAAGCCGTGCCATCCAGGACTATTCATGTATTTCAGTAAGTTGCGGGAGCCCTGGTCGTTCCAGCAGGGGAAGCCCGTGCTTTGCCGGGGTGGTTTTGGTGCAGAAAATCGCCCTTTGCAACAAGGTGAACGCCCATCGATAGGCTTTTCAAGGAAGCTATTTAGCGGTGCAACTGGCTTCGACAGGCGCACCAGGCGCCATTCAAGGCCCTTGGAGACATCAAATCGTGCGCTGGCCCCCTAATTGCTTTCTTTTATGGCAGACAACACAGGCAACGAAGCCCGCCCCCCGGCTCTGGAAACGGAAACCGGGTGGTGGGCTTTTTTGGTTCAAGAGCGAGGAACAGCATGAAACACCACGACACGCCAGCGGACTCTATTGCCACCACCTGCCCTTACTGTGGTGTTGGCTGCGGTGTTCTGGCCGCCCCTGGCCATGTCGAAGGCGATCATCGGCACCCGGCCAATGGCGGACGGCTTTGCGTCAAAGGTTCTGCCTTACACGAGACGCTGGAGGATGCCAACCGGTTGCTGGTGCCAAAGGTTGCAGGCTATGAGGTGACATGGGAGGAAGCCATTGACCGGGTAGCGGGGGCCATTTCCGACTCTGTGCGGGAGCATGGCGCGGAGTCCGTGGCCTTCTATCTCTCCGGGCAGCTACTCACGGAGGATTATTACATTGCCAACAAGCTGGCAAAGGGGTTTATCGGCACACCGCATGTGGATACCAATTCCAGACTGTGCATGTCCTCGGCCGTTGCGGCACATAAGCGTGCTTTTGGCGAGGACTGTGTTCCCGGTTGCTACGAGGATCTTGAGCTGGCGGACCTGCTGGTGCTTGCGGGCAGCAACGCCGCCTGGGCCCATCCGGTGCTGTATCAGCGGATGAGTGCCGCCCGCCGTCAGGGCCGGAGAGTGGTCGTTATCGACCCGAGAAAGACAGCCACAGCGGATCTGGCTGATCTACACCTTCAGCTTCGCCCCGGAACGGATACCCTGTTATTCAACGGCCTGCTGGTCTGGCTGCACGATCACGGAGCCCTGGAGGAGGACTACCTTGCAGAGCATTGTAACGGCTTCGAGGAAACCCTGGCGATCGCCCGATCCTGTGCGCCTTCTGTGCAAGCGGTGGCCAGGGGCTGCGATCTGGCAGTAGAAGAGGTGGGCTGTTTCTACCAATGGTTTGCCGACACCGGACGGACAGTGACCGCGTTTTCCCAGGGCATTAATCAGTCGGTCGCTGGTACCGACAAGGCCAACGCCATCATTAACTGCCATCTGGCTACCGGGCGGGTGGGCCGACCGGGAGCGAGCCCGTTTTCGTTGACCGGGCAACCCAATGCCATGGGTGGCCGTGAGGTCGGCGGGCTGGCCAATACCCTGGCAGCCCATATGGATTATGACACCCCGGGCGCCTTACTCCGGGTTTCGGATTTCTGGCACTGCGAGCAGGTAGCCCGGGGCCCTGGCCATAAAGCCGTGGAGTTGTTCGAGGCGGTTCACCGGGGTGAGATCCGCGTGCTCTGGGTAATGGGAACCAACCCCGCAGTCAGCCTGCCGGACACTGACCGGATTCACCAGGCACTGTCCCGTTGCCAGACTTTGATCGTCTCGGATTGTGTGGCCCAGACCGATACCACGCAGTTTGCCGATATTCTGCTGCCTGCTGCCGGTTGGGGCGAGAAAGATGGAACGGTGACCAATTCGGAGCGTCGCATTTCGCGCCAACGGCGGTTTCTACCCCTGCCGGAGCAGGTCCGACCGGACTGGCAGATTATTCGGGACGTTGCCTGTTCGCTGGGCCATGCTCATGCTTTCGATTACACATGCCCTGCCGATATCTTTCGCGAACATGCGGTGTTGTCCGGTTATGGTAACGGAGGCGAGCGTGTGTTCAATATCTCCGCCTTGTCTCAACTCAGCAACCAGGAGTACGACGAGCTGGCGCCGGTGCAGTGGCCGGTCACGGAGGGTAACCCCGGGGCCTGGTTGCAAACCCGTCGGCTATTTGGGAACGGGCAATTTCCCACGCCGGATGGCCGGGCACGATTGGTGCCCGTGTCCAGTTTGCCGCCCGGGCAGCTGCCTGGACACCGGTACCCGCTGGTGGTGAATACCGGCCGAATCCGTGACCAATGGCATACCATGACCCGAACGGCCCTGGCACCCAGGCTGTTTGCCCATCGCAGCGAGCCGTTCATAGAGTTGCACCCGGCGGATATTGCCGGCTTTGGTTTGATTGAAGGTGCCCTGGCGGTGCTGCGTGGGCCGGGCAATGCGGGCTATGTTGGCCGGGTCCGGGGCAGCACCGGCCAGCGCACAGGTGAAGTGTTTGTGCCCATCCACTGGAATGGCCGGTTTGCCTCCTCTGCTTTGGCGTCCAGCCTGATCCGTCCGGTTGTGGATCCCATTTCCGGTCAGCCAGAAGGCAAGCATGGTGTGGCGACCATCCGGCCTCTGGTGACCCGCTGGCAGGCGAGGCTATTGCTGCGTGATCCCCGCCTTGCCTCGTTGGGCCACACCGCTCTTGCCTACTGGAGCTGCCAGCGCCTGCCGCACAGTCACGGCTGGTGGTTCGCCGGTGGCCACGAGATGAACTGGCGGGATTGGGGGCAACGATGTTTTTCGCGGGAACCGGAACTGGTTATGGAAGACCGAGCGAGACAGCGCTACCGGGCCGCCTGGCTTAGTGGCGATCGACTGGACGCCGTGTTGCTGGTTGAGCCCGGTGTCCAGACCATGCCGGATCTGGACTGGCTGGACAGTTGTTTTGGCAAAGGTGAGCTGGCGCGGGAACAACGCCGCTCGTTACTGGCGGCAGGCACAGTGGAAGGGGAAGCGTCAGGGCCGATTATCTGCAGTTGTTTTGGCGTGGGTGAGCACCAGATTGCCCAGGCCATTGAACAGGGCATGGCCAGCCCCGAAGCACTGGGTGAGCAGCTGAAGTGTGGCACCAACTGTGGCTCCTGTTTGCCGGAGATCCGGGACCTGCTGGCGCGCACCGGGGCTCGGGAACCTGCCTGAATCAGGCCGCGGCCGCCCGCCTAAGCAGCGACAATGGTACCCGATAGCGAAGGATCCGGGCATGCTGGCTGACAGTCACCGTGCAGGTCTTGCGGTTAACGCGCACCACCTGGCCCCGCTTCTCGCGCCGGCCATCGCCGAACACCACCGAATCCCCCACCTGCCAGCGCCGGTGCTCCGCAGCGGGACTCGGAAATTCAAAGGGTCTACTGGGTAGCGCTATCCCGCAGTCGCTGGCCAGCCCGGACAGGTAACGTCGGGTAGCGTCGGCTGCACCGCTATGATGCAGCTCGTCCAGGGCTTCATAGAAATGCCGGTTGTGAACGGAGCCGTAATGCCGTTGCCCGGCGCTGTGCTGCAGCAAATGGGCAAACTCATGGCAGCAGGTATGCGCCAATAGGTTCAGCACAGTTACCTCGCCCCCGAAATAACCCCGGCCACGGATCTCACGGGTTGATAGCCAGCCCTGGGCGGTGGCCGGTTGATGCTTGGCGGCGATCATCCGGGCTCCGTAGGTAATCAGGTGCTGTTTCTTTCGAGGATCAAAACGGTGGTAGGTGGCCTGGCCCGAGCCGACCCGCAATGCCAGCCCGGCGCCCGGATTTGCCTGCTGAACCCAGCCTTCAGCCGGCGTCCAGAGAATGTCCCGGGTGGTCTGGCACATGAGGGTGCCAATCTGCCTTGCTGTTTGCGATTGAGTGGGGGTCACAAAATGTACCGGTGGCGCTTGATCTCGAATGTCAGGCAGTTATTTTCCAGTAATTTGCTGGTGAAAACAAAAACGGCCGGCCCGAGGGCCAGCCGTTTTCCTGCGATCGAACCTGAGGGATCAGGCTTCGACCGGGGAACGCCAGTCGTCAGCACCGGAAGTGCCGGCAACAGCGTGTTCCCAGGTAACCTTACGGTAGGCCAGGGATACTTCTACCAGTTGGGTGAACTCGGCCTTGGCCGGATCTTGGCAGTGGGGCATGTTGCAATCGATGTTGATGATGGTGGCATCTTCCAGGATGGTGGAGAAGAAGTGCTCCTGTTTGCCTTCTACGGAAGTGCGGTACCACTTCAGCTCTACCTTCGGCAGCATTTCGCCGGAAGCCAGGGCGTTGTACATCAGTGGAGTGGCTTTGTTCAGGGCCGCAGTGAACTTGAACGGCTTGTGAACACGCTGACCGGAAGGCTGGCCGGACTGGGGATCCGTTGGAACGGTAACAACGTGGCTGAATTCCTGGACCAGCACTTCGTCTTCATGACCTTCAACGTAGATGTTGCCTACGGAATCGGAAGTGAACGCGCCAGCGGTGATGTTACCCTGGGTTTGGCCTTCGATGCTGATATAACAAGGAGTTGGCATAGTCTGCTCCATGACAATGTTGTGAATGAGTGTCCCAAGGATGTTCCCTGGACGGCATAATAGATAACAATCGCCGTGCCAGTTGTTGAATGTAGCGATATAACAACTAGTTACGTGGAGTTCGGGCATTGTCAGAGTGTCTTCGGGCAAGGCGTTGCTTGGCGGGCGGGCGAGCTTTTGCTGGCTGGGCAATAAATGGCCCGGGGCTCAGTTCCAGGAGCCACTGGCCAGGGAGGTTAATAGTGCCAGCAGGAGCAGGGCCGAGACGCCTTGCCAGAAACGCACCGGATGCCGCTCCATGAGAGGTGGATGGTGTCGGGCACGCCAGTCTCGTCCGGGGTGTCGGAGTTCGTAGAGCAGTTCCGATAACGCCGGGTAGCGGCGATGGGGCTCCGGATGGGTAGCCCGGGCCAGGGTGGCATCCAGCCACGGCGGCAGGTCTTCACGCCAGGCCCTGGCGGGCCGGTATGTCAGAGCCTGTAGTTGTTTGCGAGTGCGGATGCGGGGTACATCGGTATGGTAGGGCAGGCGCCCGGTTAATAGTTGATAGATAATCACGCCCAGGGCGTACTGGTCCGACTGCCAGCTGCCGGGTTCGCCGAGAAAGAGCTCCGGCGCCGAGTAGAGGGCGGCTCCAACCGGATAGCAAGCGGCAGGCTTGCCCGCTTCTTCCAGACCGGCGACCCGGGTGGCTCCGAAATCGACCAGCATGGCGCGGCCATCCGGTGTGATCAGGACATTTTCGGGTTTCAGATCCTGGTGCACCATTTCCAGCCGGTGGAAGGCCCTGAGCCCCCGGATAATCTGCTCGGCCAGTTGTCGCACGGTTTCCAGATCTGGCTGCGGGTGATCAAGCATCCATTGCCGCAAGGTACAACCTTCTACAAAGTCAGTAGCCAGATACAGGCAACTTTGCGGACGCTCCGGGGCAAAGATGGCAACCACATGGGGGCTCTGAACGCGCTGGGCAATCCAGCGTTCAGTAACGAATCGCTCCAGCTCATCCGGATACTGCCGCAACTCCATCGCCGGGAACTTAATTGCGGCTTGCTTCCCGGACCTCTCATCCCTGGCCAGGTAAACGTGGCTTCGGCTGCTGATATGCAGGGCCCGGATGATTCGGTAGCCGTCCAGCACCTCACCGGCAGCGGGCTCGCGCGCGAATGGCAGTTCGCGATACGCTTTCTGGGCGCTGGTGTCCTGTGTCCGAGAGGGTAACCGGGTTACCCGCAATACCTGGACCGTCAGGTTATCCTCACTTCCCCTTTCCAGGGCGAGTTGGGCCAGCGACCGGGCGGCGTGATCCAGATCG
>Ga0207830_100080_pt1 | contig 81642 bp, 71 predicted proteins | sample TtanPargueraPR_6_FD_187740 | JGI IMG/M metagenome (GOLD analysis project Ga0207830, IMG submission 187740) | Aerobic enrichment media microbial communities from Bioluminiscent Bay, La Parguera, Puerto Rico - Tt and E2 (3) (SPAdes) | ecosystem: Environmental > Aquatic > Marine > Unclassified ...
AGCTGCATTGCAGGGTAGCTATGTGTGGATGAGATAAGCGCTGAAAGCATCTAAGCGCGAAGCTCACCTCAAGATGAGATTTCCATTGAGGGCCGTAAGAGACTATTACGTTGATAGGCTGCAGGTGGAAGGTCAGTAATGGCCGTAGCCGAGCAGTACTAATTGCCCGACAACTTTCTACAAAAAGAAGTCCTTGTATTGATAATTTGTACTCTCTTCCCAACTGCTAAAATATTTTATTGGTATTTTCTTGAATTAAGAGTCAAGAGAGTAAGCCATGAAGTTTCGATCTCCTTGTAGAGGTTTGAACGAAAGATTTTAGGTGGCTATAGCGACGGGGTACCACCTCTTCCCATTCCGAACAGAGAAGTTAAGCCCGTCAGCGCCGATGGTACTGCGTAAAAGTGGGAGAGTAGGTCGCTGCCAATTTTATTGAGGCCCGTGTTCTGATGAGCATGGGCCTTTTTTATTGATGTTAATTAAGGTAAAAAGTACTTAACAAAGATGTTCCGCTTCAAGTCTTTTTTTAGATTTGTGCTAAAATTAGGTGTATGTTGAAAGCACGCTTTACTATATTCTCCATGGCGATTTTAATCGTTTTTCCTGCTTTGCTTAAGGCCCAACCTCGTGAGGGCATGAAATTGCAGGAAGGACAGGATGAAGTTGTAAAAGAAAAGGAAATAGAATCGAAAGTGAAGTTATGGTACCTAAAAGGAAATGGTGCCTTTCAGGATTCTACACAACTGGACACACTACACGATTATTCTCATATTTATCATCCTGTATTTAAAAACACAATAACAGCAACTTATACAGGTAATTATGGGAATCCAGGAATGACGAACAATTTCTTTCAACGCGGGCAGCAAACCAGTTTCTTCTTTTTGCAATCGCGACAGGATTATATCCTCACTCCTGAAAAGGTAAAGTACCTTAATACAACAACACCCTATACACGTTTCGATTTTAGTCAAAGCGAGAATAAATCAAAAAATAACGAAACCAGATTTGATGTAATACATTCCCAAAATGTCAGTCCGTTTTGGAATTGGACCTTCAGAACCAATCAGGAAAAATCAGACGGACAATATAGTGCCCAGGATGCTAAAAATAATTTTGTTGCTGTAAATACAAATTATAACCGCGATCAATGGAACGTATACGCAGGTCTGATATCAAATTCTATTAAGAACAGTGAAAATGGGGGCTTAACAAGCGATTCCATAATTTTTAACGGTCAAAAACCGGAGTACTGGCCGGTTAATCTCAGCGAAAGTAAAAGTAAATTTAACAGCATAAATTACTATACTACTGCCGAATATCGAATTGGGAAATACGATTTTAATGAAGTAGACAGTGTTGATGTGTTCAGGCCAATAATTGGAATAATGTATAGTGCTGAACACGATAGGTATACGCAGGAATTTTTAGATGAAGAAGATACCACAAATACCTTTTTTGAAAATACATATTATGGGCCCGACTATACGAAGGATGTCATAAAATTCAACAGGCTTAGCAATATTTTTCAGTTAAAACAATACGAAAATCCAAACAGAAAATATAGTTTCGGAAAAAGAGCATTTCTGGGCCATGAAATTTATCGGGGATCAACACCAGGATTTGAGGTGAATGATTCTACCCACCAGCGCGTTGATATTAAACATTCAAATTTGTATCTGGGTGGTGGAATATTCCGAGAGCAAGGGCGTTTTTGGTTGTGGAACTTTGATGGGAAAATTTACATGGCCGGAAGAAATGCGGGGCAGGTAGAATTAAACGGTATAATCGCCAAACCATTTACATTCTGGGGCGATTCAACAGCTTCGGTTGTATTTACCGGATCATTGGAGAATATTGTGCCCGATTATTTTCAGGAAACTTTTAGATCTAACCATTTTAAATGGGATAACGATTTTGATGCAGAACAGCGAATTACTATGGGGGCAAAATTTAACGTTCCGCAACGAAAATTAGAAATTGCAGCCAATTATGCGGCAATCAATAATTTTCTTTATAACAACTACGAAGCTATACCAGACCAAACTAAAACAGAAATACTGGTAATGTCGGTTTATGCAGATAAGGACTTTAATTTCAGGAATTTTCATTTTCGTACCCGCGTTTTATGGCAGAAGTCGTCAGAAAAAGAATACCTGCATTTACCCGAGTGGTCGGCATTTGTAAATACCTATTATCAGTTTACCATTTCAAAAGTAATGTTTACCCAAATAGGTGCCGACATGCGGTACAATACGAAATATTACGCCGATGCTTATGCGCCATCAACGGGGTTATTTTACCTGCAAAATGAAACAGAATACGGAAACTATCCTTACATTGATATATACGCAAATTTACGTTTAAAGCGTACCCGTGTTTTCTTTAAGTGGGTAAATATTGGCACCAACTTTTTAGATGGAACCTATATGACTACACCAAATTACCCCATGCCAAGGGCAACATTTAGGTTAGGTGTTTCGTGGGCATTTTACGATTAAATATTCTGAAGTAAATCGGAAAACTCTGAAAGGATCATTGCTGTAGCTCCCCAAATAATTTCATCTTTATAGTTTACACAAGGCACTTTTAAAGTGCCGGTAAGTGTTTGTAGTTCCACTGTGCTATAAGGCGCTTTAAACTTTTCAATCGGGAATATTAGCACTTTCTCAACCTCGGCAGGGCAGAGTTTAAAATCTGGTTTGTTACTTATCCAACCTACAAATGGAGTTATCTGAAAGCGACTAACTTCAACATAAAAAGGCGACAACGTTCCTAAAATACGAATCTGATCAGCAGGTATGCCAACTTCTTCGTATGTTTCTCGAACTGCTGTTTCTTTGGGAGTCTCATTTTCCTCAATACGACCACCGGGTAATGCAATTTGCCCGGCATGGTGCTTCATTGTTGCCGGCCGTTTTATCAGGCAAACTTTTAAATCATTCTTTTCCGGAAAAAGCAACAGTAAAACACTACTCATTTTTACTTTCCCTTGTTCGTGTGGTGATGCAACCAGTATTCTGTTCGGTGGCAGCATTTTATAATGCGAAGTAGCTCCTGGAAGCACTCCTTTTAGCGCAAGTTCTATTTTATCGGGATGGATAAGCATGAGGCAAAAATAAAAAATACCGGCTTATTTAATTCTAAGTTGAGAGAACTATTGTAATTGTTAAGCATATGTGCCGAAATCTGCCCTTAACCGGGAACGATAATTATTAATTCGGGAGTAAAAAAAACGCTTATAGTAAACATTATCTCAAAATAAACGTTAGTAAAAGAGAATGATTCGTAATTAGATATTTTGCTTTGAAAATAGAAATTAGTGACATAGGGATGCGCCTCAGGGAAAAGGGCCTAAAAATTACACCGCAGCGAATTGCAATACTCGAAGCAATTTATGTTTTAAATAATCATCCTACAGCGGAAAATATAATTGATTTTATACGAAAAAATCATCCAAACATTGCTATTGGTACAGTCTACAAGGTTCTTGATACATTGGTAAAAAAGAAGCTTGTAAAAAAGGTAACTACCGAACGCGATGTTATGCGATACGATGGAGTTATGGAACATCACCATCATCTGTATTGTGTTGAATGCGACTTAATTGAAGATTATGTTGATGAAGAATTAAACGTTTTGCTGAATAAGTATTTTAAAGATAAAAAACTGAAGGGTTTTCAAATTAAAGATTTTGTTCTTCAGATAAACGGAACTTTTGATAAATGTTAATTGAATAAAAATTAGAAAAATGGAAGAAAATCAAGTACAAGAAGTAGTGAGCATGCCTCGCATTGGCGATAAGGCTCCGGAATTTAAAGCAGTAACAACCCAAGGTGAAATCAATTTTCCCGGTGATTACAAAGGCGAATGGGTAATTCTTTTTAGCCATCCTGCCGATTTTACCCCGGTTTGTACATCGGAGTTTATGACTTTTGCAACGATGGAAGATCAATTTGCCGAAGCCAATTGTAAATTGGTAGGTTTGTCGGTTGATGGTTTATACAGCCACATTGCCTGGTTGCGCACCATAAAAGAGAAAATCGAATACCGCGGAATGAAAGATGTGGAGGTAATGTTTCCTTTGATTGAAGATATTACCATGAATGTGGCTAAAAAATATGGAATGATTCAGCCAAACGAAGATACCACCAAAGCAGTTCGCGCCGTATTTTTTATCGATCCGAAAGGAGTAATTCGTACCATTATTTATTATCCGCTTAGTTTAGGACGAAATTTCGACGAATTATACAGGGTGCTAATTGCTTTACAAACTGCCGATGAGTTTAACATTGCAACGCCGGCAGATTGGCGTCCTGGTGATGATGTAATAATTTCGCCAGCCGGATCGTGCGGAACAGCCAAAGACCGTATGGATGGTAAAGATGATAATATTGATGAGTGTAAAGATTGGTTTTTCTGTACCAAAAAGCTCGATAAAGACGAGGTATTAAAAAAAGTATTGAAAAAATAATTTAAGTAGAACCTTTCGCTTAGGCGATTTTCAAAAGGATACAACCCTGTTGTGTCCTTTTTTCTTTTATTTTACGATGTAATTTTTAAAAATGCTTTTCCTAAATTGTTAATAATATCGCCCGCAATTAATGCATATTCTGATTGGGTATTAGCTGCAATGTCTCCGGCCATTCCGTGCAGATAAACGCCGACAATAGCGGCATCAACCGAAGGCATTCCCTGGGCCAGCAATCCTAAAATTATTCCTGTTAATGCATCGCCACTTCCGGCAGTTGCCATTCCCGGATTTCCGGTAGAGTTCCAAAATAGCTCACCTTCAGGAGTTGCAATTGAGGTACAGGCGCCTTTTAAAACTACCGTGCATCGGTATTGAACCGCAAAAGCAATTTGTTGCTTAATTGCTTCGAAAGAACTTCGGGTTTCGCCAACTAATCTGCGAAACTCGCCCGGATGTGGCGTTAAAATGCAGCCATCAGGTAGTTTTTCGAGCCAGTTTTTGTTTCCTGATAAAATATTAAGTGCGTCAGCATCAAGTACAAGTGGTACCGCAGATTGTTCGAGTAAATCACATAAAGCTCGTTGTGAATTTTGCTTTTGTCCAAGACCAGGCCCCACACCAATTGCCGAGAAAGGTTCCAGGTTAGGAAAGGAAGTAAACATCGAATCGTGCTGATCGATACTGGCCATGGCTTCGGGTACGGCTGTTTGAATAATGGAATACCCCATGTGTGGAACGTGCGTGGTTAACAATCCCACCCCGGCGCGCAGACAGGCGTTGGAAGCAAGCACTGCGGCTCCCATTTTGCCATAACTCCCCGCTATTAACAAGGCATGCCCCAGGCTACCTTTATGCTCAAATTTCGATCGCAGGGGTAAGCGCTGTATAACATCGGATGGTTCCAGAAAGAAATAGGGCGAATGAGTTTTTAAAATTCCATCGGGGTGTAAACTAATGGGTAAAACTTCCCACTGGCCTACAAATTGTTCGTTTTCAGCAAATAAAAAGCTAATTTTCGGAAACTGCAGTGTAAGAGTAAAATCAGCTCTAATAATATGATCTTCGATATTATCCTCGTTCGCTTCACCCATCAGCCCACTCGGAATATCAACCGAAACAACAACATTTAACTGTTGGTTTATTTTTTTTACCAGGTCTCCAGCCAATCCTTCCAACGCCCTCGACAATCCTGATCCAAAAAACCCGTCAACCAAAATATCGTTTTCAGTAAGCTGCGGAAAATCATTTATAGACTTTAAGGTTGTGAGCTTAACTTTGTTTTGTTCTTTTAACCTGTTCCGGTTTATTTGCGGAGCACCCTTTAAGTCTTTACCAAAATCGAGCAAATAAACTTCGCACTGGTAATTAAAATCAGCCAATTGACGAGCCATGGCCAAAGCATCTCCACCATTGTTACCTGGGCCGGCAAAAAACAGCAGCCTGTGTTCGGTTGAGAAATTTTGAATCATCCAGTTTGTCATTTGCATTGATGCGCGCTCCATTAAGTCGATGTCAGTAATGGGTTCGTTGTCAATGGTATATTTATCGAGGTCGGCTATTTGCTTTGTGGTAAATAATTTCATAAGGCAACAGTTTTATGGCTGTAAAAACGAGTTCGTACATTTATTTGATATAGTATATTCATCCTAAATTTTAAAAAACATGCGGTTTTTATTGGCCGAATCAGCATTCCGGGTATAATACTTCATTTGTAAATTAATCCCACTCCCAGCCAATACTTGTTTTAAATACATAATCATTCTGCGACACGTCGACCAGTGGATCGCTATCGAAATTGTGAACATAACTGAGTTTTACATAAAAATCAAGTGGCAAGTCATACTTTAAAGAGGTATCTAAATCAATACGCCACCTGCCCCATTCGGAAAAACTGGGATAAGTGGTGAGTTTTAACTGAAATGATAAGTCGCCGGTATCGTAGGCATTAAATTCCGTTATTCCGAGTCCTTCAATACTGCCCTGGTTTGTTGCTGTTTCTCCGCCATATTTTTCCTGAGAGAATGCCAAACCTGCGCCTGCCTGCAAAAAAAGTTTGTTATTTCTGATAATATAATAACCAAACCCTACCCGCACTGTTGAGCGCAGGTCGAGCATTTGTTCGCTGTTACTTAAAAATTCAGTTCCACCCAGAATCATTGCATTGCCCAACACATCGCGTGTAAAACCCAATCCGCCTTCCGAGCGGTTAACCGGGTCAACATTATCCTGTGTGGTTCCAACATTGCTAAAATTTGCATGCAAATACCATTTTATTCCGCGGTAACTTATTTTTCCTGATGCCGATGACTGGCGCACATTATTTGCTTTGGTTAACGACAAACCGGCATCAATGGAAATAATTACACGGTCGATAAATTTTTGTTCGAACGAAGTAATTTCCACTATATCATTTAATGTTAAAGTCAGGTTTTCATCAATGGTTTGCAACTGAATTTTGCTGCCTTCATCAGGAATGAATTTTATTCCGCCTCTGTATTTTTCGCCGTTGGTAGTGTATATCAGTAATGTTCGGGAGCAGCTTAGCCCTGCAATTTCGTTCCATTCAATTTCAAATTTTTTATCAGCATAATCAGTATCGAAAATTAAAACTCCCCGTTGCATCGATTTTATTTCGCCAACCAGAACATCTCCATTTGAGGTATATACTTTATCATCTTGCGAGAACAGTTTTAAAAAGGCACCTATCAGGAACAGTAGAAGTATTGTTTTTTTGATATACACGCTGTTTAGATTTTTGTAGGTAAAATTTAGGATATTTCATTAAGCTTTACAATAAAATAAAGATTTTTCTATCCAAGATTAGTTTTACCTGTTTTATAATTGGCTGAACCTGACCTTTATCAAGTTGTGCAAGATGAAAAGATTTCTATATTTGTCAACGCACTATTATAGGGAAAGTATTAATCTAAAAAAATCCAAAAATCTATGTTTAAAAGTCATCCTAAAGGCTTGATTGTAGCCTTTTTTGCTAATATGGGGGAGCGCTTTGGTTTCTATACCATGATGGCGATTCTGGTCTTATTCCTTCAGGCTAAATATGATGTAAGTGCCCAAACTGCCGGGAGCATTTACAGTTGGTTTTATTTTGCCATTTATGCATTAGCACTGCTGGGGGGTATAATTGCCGACGCTACCAAAAAATACAAAACGGTTATCATGTCGGGTATCATTATTATGTTTCTGGGTTATATAATGATGGCCATCCCGGGAATGGGCTTAACGCCAACCATTATTTTTCTGTTTACTATTTCGCTTGGTAATGGCTTGTTTAAAGGCAACCTGCAAGCGGTTGTTGGGCAAATGTACGATGACCCAAAATATGAAAAACTACGCGATAAAGCCTACCTGTTATTTTATATGGGTATTAACATTGGAGCCTTTTTTGCACCTTTTGCTGCCAATAGCGCACGTAACTGGTGGTTAAAAACAAATGGCTTAAACCACGATGGCAGTTTGCCTGCCCTCTGTCATCAATTGTTAAAGGGGACTTTAAAAGACACAGAAGCTTTTCAGCAATTAGCTGACAACGCAAGTACTACCGGGCCGGTAACCGACCTTGCTGCCTTTGCACAAAACTATATTGATGTATTTGCCCGTGGTTACAACTATGCTTTTGCTGTTGCTGCCGGCGCTATGCTTATATCGCTGGTTGTTTATATTTTCTTCAATAAGCTGCTGCCTACCAAACAAGTAGTTAAGTCGGAGAATAAAACTGAAGGTATAAAACCGATGAAGATTGTTGTGTCGTTAGGGGTAATGGCAGTTGTAACCGCATTATTTTTTGTTTTTAACATTGACACAGGAATTGGTTTTGCAGTTGGCTTATTTGCCGGTTTTATTGCCTGGATTCTGGGGATTTCCAATAGAGAAGAACGCCCACGGATTATTGCCTTGCTCCTGGTTTTTGGTGTGGTTATATTCTTTTGGATGTCTTTCCACCAGAATGGACTCACAATGACATTTTTTGCCAGAGATTATACCGTAAAAGCAGTTGGTGCTTTTAATTACCTGTTTTTTGATATGTGGAACATACTTGCCTTTATCGGAACAGTAGCAGGTTTGGTTTTGCTGGTAAAAAAGGGAGAGCTAAAGACTCGTGTTATTGGCGGTATAATGTTTGTTGTTGCCGGAACCATCACCTACCTGTTTTATCACCAGGCAGAGGCAAGTAACGATATTCAGCCCGAAGTGTTTCAATCATTTAATCCTTTGTTTATTGTGGCGTTAACCTTCTTGGTATCTGGTATTTTTACCTGGCTGGCCGATCGTGGAAAAGAGCCTTCTACTCCCCGAAAAATTGGTATCGGAATGATCATTGCTGCGGTAGGTTTTTTGATTATGGTAATTGGTTCGTTTGATATTGTTTCACCTTTTGAGCTCAATGGAAACCCGGTACCCGACTCATCTCGCGTATCAACCTATTGGTTAATGAACAGCTACCTGGTATTAACCATTGCCGAATTATTCTTAAGCCCAATGGGATTGTCATTTGTTTCTAAAGTGTCTCCGGCTCGCTTCCAGGGATTAATGCAGGGCGGCTGGCTTTTGGCTACTGCTGTTGGTAATAAATTACTGGGTATTGGTAGCTATTTTTGGGAGAAGATTGAAATTTGGCAGTTGTGGGCCATTTTTGTGGTGTGCTGTTTAATCTCTGCAGCATTTATATTTGCGATAATGAAACGTCTTGAACGACTTACAAAATAGATATAAAATATAAAAAACAAAGGCGGCAAATTTTGCCGCCTTTGTTTTTTTGTATTTGTTTAATTACGTTTTTAATCCAAATAAATTGAAAATTTCGTGCAGAGCAACAAAAATTACAATGGCTACCAACACAGCAAGAGTAATCATCATGGCTGTTCTGATAAAACGATTACGTTTTTCCAATTCCAGCATTTTCGATATTTTACCAATTTTGCTGTAAACCTTTTTTAAGGCAATGTCATTGTCTTTAATAATGTAATCGTATGCACCATATTTAATAGAGTTTACAGCCACTTCCATATCTTCATTGGCCGTTAAAAAAATAAATTCAGAACGCTTGCTTCTTTTTTTTACTGCTTGCAATACTGCAATGCCGGTTGAATCTTCCAAGTGATAATCCTGAATAACAATGTCAGGATGTTCTCCTTTTTTTACCGCATCCAGGCAATCCTGTCCTTTGTAAAAAGATTTTACTTTTTTCAATCCCTGTTTCTGAAGAAAATCAACCACCAGCTTGTGGTAAAGCTTGTTGTCTTCTACTACATAAATCAGTAAGTTTTTATTCACGTCCCAAGTATTTATGATGAATATTCTTTTTTAAAAATACAATAATTATCGCATATTCAAAGCAACCGGCATTTGTGTTCATTCAATGAGCAGCACGCAGATAATTTTTTTCAAACACTTACGAAAAATCAAAATACTTGTTGCGATAACTTTTGTACTTTAGCCAAAGACAAAACCTTTACCATGAAAAGCACTATCGTTTTATGTAGTATTCTTTGGATTACTTTTATCCCGCATTCGTTTGCCCAGGAACAGGGCTATGTATTAAAAGAAAATATCCCATATTTGGAAACTTCAGATGCTTCAGATTATACTAAGCAACGCTGTAAACTCGATATTTACTATCCGAATAACAAAAGTAACTTTACAACCATAGTCTGGTTTCATGGCGGAGGCTTAAAAGCCGGAAATAAACATATTCCCGAGAAACTAAAAGAAAAAGGTCTTGCCGTGGTAGCTGTAAATTATCGTTTGTCGCCAAAAGTAAAATGCCCGGTTTACATTGAGGATGCAGCGGCAGCAGTTGCCTGGACTTTTAATAATATTGAAAAATTTGGAGGAAGTAAAAGCAAAATTGTGGTTAGCGGACATTCGGCCGGCGGTTATTTAGCAAGTATGATTGGCATGGACACACAGTACCTTGAAAAATATGGCGTAGCGGCAGATAGTATAGCTTTGCTTGTTCCATTTAGCGGACATACGATTACGCATTTTACTGTGCGCGCCGAGCGAGGTATCGCCGGAACACAACCAATTATTGATGCATTTGCTCCCCTGTATTTTGTTCGCCCCGAAGCGCCGCCATTGGTATTAATTACCGGCGACCGGGAACTGGAAATGCTGGGGCGTTACGAAGAAAATGCTTACATGTACCGTATGATGAAAGTTGCAGGGCATACAAAAACAAAACTCTACGAATTGGATGCATTTAATCATGGCGGTATGGTTTCTCCGGCACTGGAGATTCTTCTGAAAGAAATAGAACAACTAAACAAAATACAAGCGGAATGAAAAATCATAATCGCCTTGGCTTGTTCGTTCTAATTACTTTGTTTTTATTCGGATTAAAGCCCGCAAAAGCGCAACCCGATACTATCAGTGGCTATTGGGTTGGTAAAGTAGATTTGCCGAGCATAAAACTTACCCTGGTTTTTCATATTCTGCCAGAACTTGACGGCACACAACAAATAACCCTCGACATACCAGAACAGGAGGCAACGAACCTGGCGTGTGTGCGCGAAATCAGTTCAGCCGACAGCCTGCGAATAAGTACACCCGAAATTAACCGAACCTTTGCCGGTATTTTCCTGAATGATACCACTGTAAAAGGCGAATGGACCAAAAACCGGGTGCATATTCCGCTTACCCTGATTAAAAAGAATAAAGCGCCCGGCCTGTACCGTCCACAAACTCCAAAGGCTCCCTTCCCTTACTATATCGAAGAAGTGAATTACATTAATAAACAATCGGGGTTTAAAATAGCAGGCACTTTAACGGTGCCGAATACTATCGGAACTTACCCCGCCGTAATATTAATTAGCGGATCGGGAGCCCAGGATCGTGATGAAACGATTTTTGGACATAAAATGTTTTGGGTTTTGGCCGACTATTTTGCCCGAAACGGAATTGCAGTTTTAAGGATTGACGACCGTGGAGTGGGAGGGTCGGAAGGAAGTGTGTCTAACGCAACCAGCGAGGATTTTGCCAGTGATGTTTTGGCAGGATTTGCTTTTTTAGAAGACAGGGGTGAAATCGACAAGGAAAAAATAGGATTGATTGGGCACAGCGAAGGAGGGCTGATTGCCCCCTTGGTAGCTGCCAAAACAACTGATATCGCCTTTTTTATTATGATGGCCGGGCCCGGAATGGTGGGCGAACAAATTTTATACGAGCAAAACGCGCTGGCGTTAAAGGCTGCCGGTGTCCCGGAAATATCCATAAAACAAAGCCGGATGGTTAATCAACGCATATTTGAAATAATTAAAACAGAGTCTGATTCGGTAAAAACACAGGAACAACTTCGATTAATTTTGTCGCAGGGCTTTTATCCCGGAATGAACGACGAAATGAAAGCTGCAGTTGACGCTAAAATTGCAGGAGTAAACAACAGTTGGTTTCGATACTTTTTAACCTACGATCCGCGGCCAACATTACAAAAAGTAAAATGTCCGGTGTTGGCAATAAATGGAGTAAAAGATGTTCAGGTGCCAGTTGCTAATCTCGACTCAATAAAATTGGCCCTGCTGGCCGGAGGAAATACAAACATAACCACAAAAGCTTTTGAGAACCTTAATCACCTTTTTCAAAATTGCGAAACCGGTTCGGTGGCTGAATATTCGCAAATTGAAGAAACCATAGATCCGGAGGTGTTAAAGCTGATGAAGATCTGGATTGAAGAAACAATTAATAAATAAATGCTGGTATCTACTCCAAGATTGAATTTACGCCCCATTAGGTTAAGCGACAAGGAAAGCCTTTTTGCCTACCGCTCGGATGCGGAAGCCAACAAGTACCAGGGGGCTGTTCCGAAGTCAATAAACGATGCCGGGCAGTTTATTAAAAACACAGCAAGGACGCCCAACATTGCAGGTACTTGGTTTCAACTGGCAATTATCGAGAAAGAAAGTCAAGAGATGATTGGAGATCTTGGAATTAATTTTCATAAAGAAAATTATTTTAGGGTTTCTCTTGGTTACACAGTGGCCAAACAAAAACAGGGAAAAGGCTTTGCAACCGAGGCCTTGCGCCACGTTATTGATCATGTATTCAGGGAAATGGGAAAAAATGAGATTCTGGTTCACATCGATCCTGAAAACCGAGCATCGATTAGGGTGGCAGAGAAACTAGGTTTTACTGACACGCAGAACGAAATTGTTACGGAAATGCACGGGCAAAGTTTTACTGACAGAATTTATTGCCTGACCAAAAGCGATTGGTTAAGCGTTTAACCATTTGGTCTTTTGACGGGCAAAACACTGCATTTTTTATTTAATTGCTAATTCCTTTTTATGAAGTAGCTTAAAATATCGGTGAAAATTGAAGTACAAGCGAACTTGATTTTTTAAAAAGAAAGATAAAACCAGTTTTTGAAATGAAAAGCCTATTTACCTTAACACTATGCGTTCTTGTTGTTTTAAATTCATACGGGCAAAAACAGTCCGTTTTAACAACCGGACTTATTGAATTGGCTTTTTATCCCGTTTTTGCGACGGTAAACGATTATTATGTCAATAATCAAAAAAAGAAAAGTATGCTTCAATTATCAGTAGCTCTGGCCTTCGGTAAAAACACACAAAACAGGCAATAGTTTTGTTTTTGAAGAAGAGGGGAGATTGGCGAGACAAAATACAATTTGCAGTTAAACCCCATTCTAATATCTTTACCAACTGATAAGGGAAAATCATCAATATATGGAGACACCGTTTCTGGCGTTAATTATTCTATTTGTTATTACTCCGGTTGTAGTTATTTATCTTGAGGGAAAGTTCTCGATTTTAAAAAAAATTGGCGCTGTGCTTATCTGCTATGGTGTTGGCTTAGTAATCGGGAATATGGGCGTATTGCCACAAGGCGCCGAAACTTACCAGAATTTGCTTACTGAAATTACCATTCCCTTGTCGTTGCCATTAATTCTTTTTTCGGTAGATGTGCGGTCGTGGTTTAAAATGGCACGTTCGGCTTTTCTGGCCTTGGTTACCGGGCTAATTTCGGTACTGGCAGTTGTAATAATTGGCTTTTTTGTTTTTCGAAACGACATTGAAAACACCTGGCAGGTTGCCGGAATGTTGGTAGGTGTTTACACCGGCGGCACCCCAAATATGGCTGCCATGAAAACTGCCTTGAATGTTTCGCAGGAATTGTACATTATGACCCACACCTACGATCTTACCCTTGGTGCCATCTACCTGGTTTTTATTCTATCAGTTGGGCAAAAGGTATTTTTGTGGTTTTTGCCTCCGTTTAAACCTGCAAAAAAAGAGAATGAGAGATTGCAGCAAGTTAACCTCGAGGAAGAATATGAATCATATGAAGGAATGTTTAGAAAAAGCACATTTTTGCCGCTGATGGGGGCACTCGGGCTGTCGGTTGCTATTTTAGGGCTAAGTTACGCCATAAGTTTGCTGGTGCCAAAAGATTACTCCACTGCTGTTATTATTTTGCTGATAACCTCGTTTGGAATAGCTTTTTCGTTTGTACCCAAAATAAAAGCCATTAAAAAGACCTTTCAGCTGGGCATGTACCTCATTCTGATTTTTTGTTTAACAGTGGCTTCAATGGCCGATATAAGCAAACTATCCAATATCTCTTTTTCGCTGTTTTACTATGTGGCGCTTGCCGTTTATGGCTCACATATTATTCATATAATTTTAGCCCGTATTTTTAAAGTTGATGCCGATACAGTAATAATTTCCACAAGTGCACTAATTTGCTCGCCTCCATTTGTGCCGGTGGTCGCCGGAGCATTAAAAAATCGCCAGGTAATACTTACCGGATTGGTTGTTGGTATTGCGGGCTATGCGGTGGGCAATTACCTTGGTGTATTAATTGCTTATTTGTTGAAATAAAAAAGCAAGACGCGGTCGAGTCAGATTAATCAAGATTATTAAAGTTTTCCACAACAGCAGTCATCATTTCAAGCGAAATATTTAGCGCATTGCAACGCCATTTTTCCGAAGGAGGATAAAACATTTCGTAATAACCGGCCTTTGCTTTTATACTGTCGTTGGGCGTTTTATAGCCATAATGAAAACCCTGATTTTCAACAATTGAAATGTGTGCCGATTTAACAGCACCAATGGTACTTCCGGTGTTTAAAGTTCCAAACTCCATTAGCATTGGTATTGCTGTTTTTTCGGGCAGCAACTCTCCAATAAATTCCACAAACTGACCGTGAACGGTGTAAAAATTATCCGAATCGCCCCAGTCAATCTGGTATCCTTCAAATACGGCTTCTGTTTTGGCTTTTAGTTCGGGCTTGTCAATCGGGTTTGGGAAAAGGTGCAGCTCTCCGCGCTCACCAAATCCGGTATGTAAATCGAGGTTTAAAAGGGTGTGGTACGGTTGAGCGGTTTCCTGTAATACCTCCGACATTATGGCAACTTGTTGCTCAAAATTATAACCACCAAAGTATATCCCTTCTTTAAATTGATATTGCCCCTGGGCAAAGGCCTGCAGCAAGGCAGGCATACCTTTTTGAGCAATTTGTTTTATGGCTTTAAGCATAAAAAAACGGTTACTTATACTATTCATATTCAGCTCGCTTTTTGGGGTGAGCATGTCGTAGAGGGCAACAAAACCATCATTTTTTGTTTCAAAAAGTGCCGGATCCAAACTGTAATTGCGGTTTAAATCCACATTGTTTTCGGTAAACCTTCGCTCGTTTTTAAAGCCCCAGGCATTTAAGCCGTGCACCAACAAAACTCCGGTTGATTTTAACATTTCAGGTTGAAAAAACTCGGCCATAAGCATTTGCTGAACAGCACTGCCTACAAAGCCTTCAATACCGTGCGTGCCCGAACAAAGCATTATTAATTTTTCGGTGCTGTCGCATGCCGGAATGTAACAAAAGTCGATGGTTAATCCGGTGTCGGTCTTACTTTCAACCTGGCGGCTGAAAATCGCCACGCTGTCAAAACGCATTTCCAATTTTTGTGCTTCCTGCCTGAATGCTGCGCGGCATTCTTCCCATGAATTCTGATAATAAGCCAGTTGGGTTTGATTAATTTCAACTGCCGGATCGTCGGGTGAGTAGGAGTTAAAACTTATATAAGAATAGCCTATAACAGCTAATGCCAGAACTATTATTAGGGTTCCGGCAATTCTAACAATTTTTTTTATCCTAATCGATTTAAATCACAAACTTTACGTGGCGCTCTTCTATCATTTGTTGCAACTGGCCTAGCAAAGCCTGCTCGTGCCGGTCGATGTAGCCATCTTCAGCGGCAATATTTAAAATCTTGTCGTACTCTTCTCGTGTAATCTTATGGTCTTCAATAGCCTTCTCAATCATTGCCTTTAACCTGATTGAACTAGCACTAACTTTGTTATTCATTTGTAGTATATTTTAGGTTTCATCCAAAAATGCCTGTTAAATATTTTTTCTTAAATGTAGAAATTCGATTGATGATTTACAAACGCAAAAACCGCACAACATTGTTGTTGATATGGCTAAAACTTCATCGAAAATCTTTTTTGGCAAAAAGGAAAAAACGCCAAATCTTTTCAGAAGCAGTTACAAATTATACCTTTGCCTGTTATTAAAAGAGGGAGATGAATTTAAAAACAGATAAAGTTGGCATAATTGGGAGTGGAAGCTGGGCAACTGCCCTGGCTAAAATTCTTCTGGAGAATGTTGATGAAATTAATTGGTTTATCCGGAAAAAATCGACCATCAACAGCTTTAAACGCAATAAACATAATCCGCGTTATTTGCACGAAGTTGAATTTGATACGGATAGAATAAATTTCTGTTCAGATGTAAATTGTGTGGTTGCCAACTCAGACATTATAATTGTTGCTGTTCCTTCTGCCTTTTTGCCTTCAGTTTTTATGGAGGTGAAAGACCTTTCAGGCAAGTATATACTTTCGGGTGTTAAGGGTATTGTTACCGAAGAGAATCTTTTGGTTGCCCAATACCTGCAAAAATATTTTAATGTAGACCACGACAGGATTGGTGTTTTGGCCGGCCCATGCCATGCCGAAGAAGTAGCTCGCGAAAAATTGTCGTATTTAACAGTGGCCTGCACCACCGAAGAGAAAGCCAAAAAATTTACCCGACTGATTGAATGTGAATACATTTATACAACCCCATCGGATGATATTTGGGGAACCGAATATGCAGCAGTGCTAAAAAATATTGTTGCAATTGCTGCCGGTATTGCGCATGGACAGCGTTTTGGCGATAATTTTCATGCCGTTCTTATTTCAAGGGCAATTCAGGAAATAAAACGCTTTGTAGATGTGGTACACCCAATTACAAGAGATATTAAAGCGCCGGCTTATCTTGGAGACCTGATGGTTACTTCGTACTCGCAGTTTAGCCGGAACCGTACTTTTGGGTCGATGCTGGGAAAAGGGTATTCTGTAAAAGCTGCACAGCTAGAATTAAATATGGTTGCCGAAGGCTATTATGCTTCAAAATCGATACACCGGATTAATCAAAAATACCAGGTTGATATGCCTATTTGCGAGGCGGTTTACAAAATACTTTACGAGAAAATACCACCACACAAAGTATTTACCGAATTAACCCGAAAACTCTGCTAGATTATCCATAAAAAATGCCACCCGTTAAAACGAATGGCATTCTGAAAATTATGGTGGAAATCTTCTTATCTCATGGCTTTCCAGGCATTAATCAATCCGTTGGTTGATCCATCGTGCCCGGTAACTTTTGCATCGTTATTTAATTCCGGCAGAATGGCGTTGGCCAATTGTTTGCCCAGTTCAACTCCCCATTGGTCGAAACTGTAAATGTTCCAGATTATCCCCTGAACAAATATTTTATGTTCGTACATGGCAATTAAGGCGCCCAATACGCGAGGTGTAAGTTGTTTTACCAAAATAGAATTGGTTGGGATGTTGCCCATAAATATTTTAAAAGGAGTAAGCTCCTTAATTTCTTCTTCTGATTTGCCCGCAGCTTTTAATTCGGCAATAACCTGTTCTTCAGTTTTACCAACCATCATGGCTTCGGTTTGTGCGAAGAAGTTGGCCAGTAATTTTGGATGATGATCGCCCACTTTATTATGGTTTACTGCCGAGGCAATAAAATCGCAAGGAATTAATTTGGTCCCCTGGTGAATAAGCTGGTAAAAAGCGTGTTGTCCGTTTGTTCCCGGCTCTCCCCAAATAATTGGTCCGGTTTGGTAGTCAACCTGCTCGCCATTACGGTCAACATATTTTCCGTTACTTTCCATATTTCCTTGTTGGAAATAAGCGGCAAAACGGTGCATGTACTGGTCGTACGGAAGTATAGCTTCGCTCTCGGCACCATAAAAATTATTGTACCAAATGCCAATTAATGCCAGAATTACCGGAACGTTTTGATCAAATTCCGTTTCAGCAAAATGGTTGTCCATGGCGTGTCCTCCTTCAAGCAGCGCAATGTAGTTATCGTAACCTATACCGAGCATAATACTTAAGCCAATGGCCGACCATAACGAGTAGCGGCCTCCCACCCAGTTCCAAAAGCGAAACATATTTGCCGTATCGATACCAAAAGCCGAAACAGCTTCAGCATTGGTTGAAACAGCTACAAAGTGTTTTGCTACGTTTTCTATCTCTTTTGCCGATTCAAGAAACCAGTCTTTTGCCGTGTTGGCATTGGTCATAGTTTCCTGGGTAGTGAATGTTTTTGATGCTACAATAAATAATGTTGTTTCCGGATCAACTTCTTTAAGCGTCTCGGCGATGTGTGTTCCATCAACATTCGAAACAAAATGCAGTTTCAGATGGTTTTTATAAGGCTTTAATGCCTCGGTTACCATTAATGGTCCCAGGTCCGATCCGCCAATACCAATATTAACAACATCAGTAATTGTTTTTCCGGTGTAACCTTTCCACTCGCCTGAAATAACGGTTTCAGTAAAAGCTTTCATTTGGTCGAGTACCGCATTAACTTCGGGCATCACGTCTTCTCCGTCAACTAAAATTGGGGTGTTGCTGCGGTTACGCAAAGCTACATGCAGCACGGCGCGGTCTTCGGTGGCATTTATTTTTTTACCTGAAAACATGGCAGAAATAGCCTCTTTTAGCCCACATTGCTCTGCCAATTCAAGCAAGGTTGTTTTTACTTCGTCGTTAACAATATTTTTCGAAAAATCCAGTAGAATGTCTTCAAACTTCAATGAGTACTTTTCAAAACGCTTGGCATCGGCGGCAAAAAGCTCTTTCATGTGCGTGCCTTCAAACTCGAAGTATATTTCTTCCAGCTTTTGCCAGGCTTGGGTTTCGATTGGATTGATTTTCGGTAACATATCTTTATTTTAATGGGAAGACTCAGTTAAATAGTTGCGTTAATCCGAGCTGTAGTCATCCGTTAGTTAATAATTCAAAATAAAAAGTGATAAACTCACTTTCTGCTTTACAAAGATAATTGATTCTGAAGATTGCAGTTGAAAGTTTTTTTAAGGTTAATGTAGGGTTAAGAAAATAAATGCAACCGCCTAATTGTGCCGGTTGTATATTTCTGAAAAAAAATGAACCGAAAGCTAATGTAAATCAATTTACGGCAAAGGATTATTCTAATTTGTCATATTTTAAAATGCCCGACTTATGCTGTTGAATGTTGGCTATTGTAGTTTGGGTATAGCTTTATCAGATCAGGTTTTTATTTGCCAAAAGTTTTTTCAGGTGTTGATGTCTTTGCCAGAAACGGTCTTTTATTTTTTCTATCACATTTTCAAATTCGGGATTGTTTTTAAGTGCTTTAAATATTGGCTCTTTTTCTATAAACAGCAATAACCAGTATTGGTAATTATCCTGTGTGGCAAAAATTCTGAGTTGTTCCAATGCCTTTTTGTTTTGCCCTTCAAAGGCGTACTTAGTTGCCAGGCTGGCACTTTTATAAATCGATTTATCTTCTTCGCAATATAAGTTGTAAGTATTTAAAAAAGCTGCAGCCTCTTTTTCCCTTCCTTTCATTCGGTATACCCAGGCAATTTTTATGTCTTCATGTTGGTAAATATCGAGCCCAAATTTCTCCCGGGCATGCACAAACTTTTCGTAATAATAAAAAGCACTGTCGTAATCTTCTTCGTAATAATGCATTTTGGCCACTTCTTGCAAAATATCAAGGCGTGTGGTATCTTTTTCCCATTCAGCTGTAAGTATACTTTTTGTTTGTTGGGTATTGCCATTTTTAGCGTAAACAATAAATGCTTTTAACATAGGGGCATAATAGTTGGTTGAATCAACCTGAAGTGCCAGGTTAATATAAGTTGTTGCTTCTTCAACAAAACCATTCTGAACGAGGGCATTGCTTAAATGCAGGTAGGTGTAACCTTTCATGACTGAATCGTTTGCGGCAATGTCGAGCTGAATACCTTTTAGCGCATATTCCAGGTATTTGTCGGTATTGGGAATTACCCGGGCATATAAATCGCCCAGCATTTGTACCACTGCCGATGAATTTGGATTGTACTCCAGCGCTTTTTCAAGATGTGGAACGGTTAATTCATATTCGCCGATTTGCAAATAATACAGCGCTTTTGCAATAAGGCTTTCTGCCAGTTTAGAGTCGTAAAGCAAGGCCTTGTCGGCAAAAGTATTAATGCGTTCAGTGTGTTGTTTTTTTACCTGGTTTAAATCAAGAAAATAATACGAAATGGCAATGTTGGCATAAGCAAGGGCAAACTCCTCATCTAATTCTATTGCTTGCTGAAACAGCCCGATTGCTGTTTCTAAATTTTCTTTTGTTCGGCTGTAGTAATAATCAAGAGCCTGCAGGTAATAATCATAAGCCTCGAGGCTTTTTGTCGGAATTTTCTGTATTTGCAACAATTCGTCGGCAGTAACTACGGCCTTAATGGCATTCGCAATTTTCTGCGCCACTTCGTTTTGCAGTGCAAATACATCGTTAATTTCCCGGCTGTATTGTTCTCCCCAAATAGGACGATCGCTTGAGGCTTCAATAAGCTGGATATTTAGCAAAACCTGGTTGCCAAAACGCTGCCCACTACCTTCTACCAGGTAATTTACATTCAATTCTTCGGCTATTTCGCGTATGTTTTTTTGTGTATTTCGGTATCGGGCAGATGAGGTTCGGCTAACCACGCGCAAATCGCCAATTTTTTGCAGTTTGTTTAAGGTCGATTCCATTAAACCGTTCACAAAATAGAGGTTTAGGGTATCGCTGCTTTCGTTTTTAAATGGCAACACTGCAATTGATTTTTCCAGCTCGGTAGGTGCTTCTTCTTTTCGGTTAAGAAAAACAAGCACCAAAACAATACTGATTACAAGTGAAGCTGCCAGGTACCAGCCATATTTTTTTAAAATAGTTGGCTGCAAAGTGGCCTGCTCCTCGGGTTGCTTACCTTTTCGAATTTCACCGGGCGAATAAGCAAATTCATCGCGAAAACATTTAATAAAATACGAGGTGTTGCTAAAACCAACCTGGTACGAAACTTCGGCAACAGTTAGGGAGTTCTGTTGAAGCAATTCAAGTGCTTTTGTAACACGCACCTTACGAATAAACTGACTGGCAGAAAGCTGGGTGTGCGTTTTTATTTTCCGAAGCAAACTCGACCGGCTCATATGCATCAGGTCGGCAAGTTCAGAAACCCCGAAATGCTCATTCGAGATATTTTCTAAAATGATTGCTTCCGCTTCTTTAATAAAATCTGCTCCAAAAACCGATGTGTCCGACATGCTTATTCTTATTAACCCGAAAGTAGAAAAATTTACGAAAAGGTTGCAGGAAAAATCACTACTTGCTTCAAAAGTTGCATTGTTGCATCATAAATTGCATCCCCGATTCAAACTTAACACCTATTGCTGCAAATGGTTTAAAACAGGCTGATACGAAGTTTTCATCTTTGTGTAAACAATTTTCAAAATCAAAAAAATAAAATTTAAAACGATGAAAACATTAAAAAGAAACTCATTAAATGTAGTAGTAAGCTGTTCGTTAATGCTGGCTTTATTATTTACCGGATGTTCCAATTCAGGGAATAAGAACAATGGAGAGTCAGGCAATATAGAACAAGTAAGTTCAGGAGTGGAAAAGCCCGAAATTGATTTACAAACAGCTATAATAACAAACAATCTGGAGGCCGTAAATCAACACCTTGAAGCCGGAAGCGATATGAATAGAAAAGATCAGATGAGTGGTTCAACACCATTAATAACGGCCGTATCTTTTGGTAGACCAGAAATTACAAAAGTGCTGATAGATGCAGGTGCCGATTTAAACCTTAAAAATAACGACGGGTCAACAGCCTTGCATTCAGCCGCATTTTTTTGCCACATTGAAATTGTGCAATTGCTAATTGATGCCAAAGCTGATAAAAGCATAAAAAACAATTATGGAGCAACAGCGCGAGAATCTGTTTTGGCACCATTCTCTGATATGAAACCTATATACGAAATGATGCAACAACAATTAGAACCGCTTGGCATTACCATTGATATTGCTGAGGTGGAAAAGAAACGTCCGGTGGTTGCAATGATGTTACAGTAATCTAATTTGAAACAATAATGAACACAGAACGAAGATACGATATTGATTGGTTGCGGGTTTTGGCAATCGGGTTATTATTAATCTATCATATTGCCATTGTTTTTCAACCCTGGGCCATGTTTATAGGCTTTATAAAAAGTAACGAAAGCCTCGAGAAATTATGGACACCCATGACCCTTTTAAACGTTTGGCGCATTCCGCTGCTGTTTTATGTGTCGGGTATGGGTTTGTATTTTGCCATGCGTAAACGAAACTTTGTGCAGTTGCTTACCGAACGTACACGCCGAATTCTTATTCCATTAATTTTTGGAGTGCTGGCAATAGCACCACTACACTTTATAATTTTTCAGAAATTTTACAACCTGCCCATGAGTTATTACCCTCATGCCGGGCATTTGTGGTTCCTCGGAAATATATTTATTTATGTACTGGTGTTGGCTCCGGTATTCTTATACCTCATAAAAAAGAATGACAACAAAGTTAAACGCTTTTTATCTGCCTTAGTTGGCAATCCGTTCGGCCCCCTGGCTTTATCGGTGTTTTTTGTAGCAGAGGTACTTATTGTAAAGCCGCAGATATTTTCTGTTTATGCCGAAACATGGCACGGCTTTTTTATGGGCTTTCTTGCATTCGTTTTTGGTTTTCTTTTTGTGTACAGCGGACATGAATTTTGGCAAACCATGAAGAAATGGAAATGGTTTTACCTGGGTTTGGCAGCTGTTTTATATGGAGTCAGAGTGATGGTATACCAAACCAATGCGCCGGGTTATTTAATGGCCATCGAGTCGAACTGTTGGATTTTTGGTATTTTCGGATTGGGGTATCACTACCTTAACAAACCAAGCAAAATACTTGGCTATTTAAGTCAGTCGGCATATCCTGTATATATTATCCACATGTTTGCATTGTATGCGGGGGCACTGCTAATTTTGCCACTAAAAATGCCGGCAGCACTAAAATTTATACTCATTTCGGTATTTACCTTTGCGTTGTGCTACCTCATCTACGAATTTTTAATCAGACGTGTTGAGTTTTTGCGGCCTTTGTTTGGTTTAAAGCCGTCATTCAACAAAGTTAACAAGTCGCTGTTTCAGAAGGAAGTATAGTTTATCTTGTAACGAATAGAAATAACGGCAAAGAACAAACATAAGGAATGTGAACACATTAGCCAATAAAATAAGTGCATGTTAGTTACAGCTTGTGCCTCATAAAACAATTAATTTTTATCAAATGAAAAAGAAACAAACAATATTAATCATTCGAATTATGTTATTTACAGGAACTGCAATTTCGATGTTTTTTGTGCCCTGGATTTTACTGCGAGTAATGTTGGCGCCATTGCCTGCCACGGTGCAACAACAGGTTGACAAAAGCGTAAAATACGGCTTTGATGGCATAATTGTTTATGTTGACGAAGCCGGTGAAGCTCCTGCGTTTTATACTGCCGGATACAAAAACAGGGAGAACAAGACACCCGCAGACCCTCATTCGCTATTTAAAATTGCCAGTATCAGTAAGCTGTATGATGCCGTTGCCATAACAAAACTGGTTAATAGCGGTCACTTATCGTTAGATAATACAGTGGCTCAGTATTTTCCTGAATTCTCTGATAGAATTGAAAATGCCGATGACATTACCTTGAGAATGCTGGTGCAGCACCGCAGCGGAATTGCTAATTTAACAGCTACACCTAACTTTTGGGCAGATCCGCCGGCAAGCAGCCAGGAAGCACTGGAAAGAATATTTGATTTGCCGGCCGACTTTAAGCCCGGAAAGAAATATAAATATTCGAATACCAATTACCTCTTGCTTTCTATGCTTATTGAAAAAGTTACAGGAGCCGATAAGTTTCAATTTATACGAAAGGAAATATTGAAACCGCTTGGTTTGAAAAATACTTTTGGATCGATGGATGAGGTGGATGTTGATGATGTGATGAGCGGCTATTACGTGGGGATAGATGAAGATATTAAAGCCGGGGACTATGGAACCAAACTTACCTCGATGCTGGCAACTGCTGAAGATGTTGGTATATTTTTGCGGGCACTAAACGATGGTTCGGTTTTTACCCCCGGCGAACAGGAAATATATTCCGGAATTTATGTATACGAACATACCGGTTTAATGCCGGGTTACCAAAGTATTGCCAAATACCATAAAGATATTGATACGGTTGTCATACAGTTTGTAAATACTACAAATTTTCAGGGCTATACCTGGAACTTATCGGAAATAATGTATCGTAAAATTGTAAGGATAATCAGCAAGCAACAAAAGCACTAACAATAGCTTTGTTGCTATTAATCAAAACGAATTACCTTGTCAGGCGAAATTTTTGAAATAAACCAGCTTGGAATAATCAGTATCAGCGAGGTAATTACAATGGTTCCGAGGTTAAGCAACAGTAGGTGCATTAACGAAAAGTTCATGGGCACAAAATCCACATAATACGATTCGGGATTTAAACGAATAACATGAAACGCCATTTGCAGTAAAACAACCGAAATACCGATAGCATTGCCCCATAGCAATCCGCGGCCGGTTAAAAAAACAGAGAGGTAAACGAACACTTTTCTAATACTCCAGTTTGGGCTTCCCATTGCTTTAAGCACACCAATCATGGTGGCTCGTTCCAGTATTAAAACCAACAAACCCGACACCATGTTAAAAGCAGCCACCATAACCATTAGAGCAAGAATTACCCATACATTCATATCGAGAATGGAGAGCCAATCAAAAATTTGCGGGTACACTCGCGTAATACTTTGGGTTCTTACAATTTCTGCATTTTCAGCGCGGTAGCTGATTATGGTGTTGCGTATGTCTTGCTCAATGTTGTCAATGTCAAAAAAATTGGTGGTGCTTACTTCAAAACCTGTAATTTGGTTGGGTTGCCAGTCGTTAAGTCGCTGAATATGTTTTAAGTCGCCAACAATGAACAGCTGGTCGAACTCTTCAAACCCAGTACGATACAATCCGCAAACCTGCAATTGTAGCATTCGCGGTATGGTTTCATCTCCGGTAATAAAATACAGAACAACGCGGTCGTTATGCTGTAGATGCAAAAGCTTTGCAACTTGCTCCGACAACAGCACTTCATTTGTTCGGCTACTGTCGTTAAGGTTGGGGAGCCTTCCTTCAACCAGGTGTTTGGCAAAAAAATGCCAGTTGTAGCTGTGGTTTACACCTTTAAAAACAATACCCTGTATGTATTCCTCCGTTTTTATCATGCCCGGTTTTGTGGCATAAGGCTGTATGCTTTCTACGCCCGGAAGCATTTTAATATCATCCAGAAAAGGTTGGTTTACCGAAATCGGGCTGGTTTCGTACGAGTTGTTCGAGTCGTAATTGATGATTTGAATATGCGAACCAAAGCCAATTACCTTATTGCGAATTTCTTTTTTAAAGCCGGTAACTACAGCTACTGCAATAATCATAACCGTTAAGCCCAAAGCTATACCCGCCAGCGCAATGCGTATTATGCGCTGCGATAGTAGCTTCTTATTTGCTTTGTCAAAAAAAAGCCGGCGCGATATAAAGAGTTCGGTATTCAAAATTTATAAGCAAAACTAACTTTTGGCAATTATTTAAAGCTTGTTTATAAAAATCTCTTTGCTTAAGCTATTTAACTGTTTCCACCTGCAGCTCTGCATCGGTAACATCGCTTCGTCGGTTAATAAACGGCAATACCAGTATTGATATTATACCAATAATAATAATCATTCCGGTCATTGAGGAATGGGCCACAAAGGCAAAAATAATCCCGTTCTCGTTGGCAACACCATACAGCGAGAGGGCTTCTTTAGCCATAAAATGCCAGGCTCCAATTCCACCCTGCACCGGGGCCACCATGCCAAAACTGGCAAGTACAAAAGTGGTTAACCCGGCAATTGGATTAAGGTTACTTGTAAAATCAAACGCGAAGAAAACCACATAAAGCATTACATAATACATACCCCAGATAAATGCCGAGTGAAAAAAGAACCAGCCCTTTTTCTCAATGTTGCGGATAGAAATAAATCCTTCTTTGAAGTTCCGGACAACCTCCATAATTTTCTTAAAAAATGCCGTGTGTTTAAATGCATTTCTGAATATAAATACAAAAATGGCAAACACCACAATACCGATTATAAGGTAAGGCGAGGTACCAACTGCCTGAAGTTTTTCCGCAATTTCCGGATTTTCTTTCATAAAGTGAAGCATCTTCCCGAATTGCGAGAAAATTACAACTACCAGTAAAATAAGCAATGAAATAAGGTCGACAAGTCGTTCGGCCACTACCGTTCCTACCAGTTTGGTAAACGATATTTTCTCGTAACGGGCCAGCACGCCACATCGCGATACTTCGCCCATCCGTGGGAAGGCCATATTCATTAAATATCCTACCATTACTGCCAGGAAGGTGTTGATAAAGCGGGGTTTATGTCCAATAGGTTCAATCATTAAGCCCCAGCGTAATGTGCGGCTTACGTGGCTTAATAAGCCCAGAAAAAGCGAAAGCACAACCCACCAGTAGTTAACATTGTTTTTTAAAACGGTCTTTATCCGTTCAATATCCTGATCTTTATAAATTAGCCAAAAAATAAAGGCTCCCAGGGCGAAGAAGCCAAGAAACTGTAGAATCTTAACGACTGTTTTTTTCAAAATTTAGATTTTTAAAGCTTTCTTTTTCGCGTCGGGTTTTATTTCCCTCAAAAATTACTACTTTCACCAACGCAAAAATACCCGCGGGTATTGAGCTATTCTTTGAAGGCAAAAATATAAATTTGTTTTATTAATCGAACGAAAAAGAGAATTAAGTAAAATTGACAATGGACGAAATTGAGTGTAATGAGTTACGTTCGACCCAAAAAAAATCTTGGTCAGCATTTTTTAACCGATCAGAATATTGCCCGGAAAATTGTTGACAGTCTTGGTGCCGGTGTTCCAGATGTGTTGGAAATTGGACCGGGAATGGGAGTCCTTACTCAATATCTTTTGCAACGCCCTGAGCTAAATGTCCATGTGGTTGAGATTGATACCGAATCGGTTGAATACCTTAAACAGAATTATCCAACACTAAAACATATCTGGGGTGAAGATTTCCTGAAAGCAGATATAGCCGGGCGATTCCCTGGGAAGTTTACAGTTATAGGTAATTTCCCGTACAACATTTCATCGCAAATTTTCTTTCGGGTACTGCAGTACCGCAACCGTATACCAGAAACCGTAGGAATGGTTCAGAAAGAAGTTGCAGAGCGTATTGCTGCACCACATGGTTCAAAAATATATGGTATTTTAAGTGTTTTGCTACAGGCTTTTTTTGATATCGAATACCTGTTTACGGTATCGGAGGGTGTGTTTAATCCACCGCCAAAAGTAAAATCGGCCGTGGTTCGCTTAAAGCGAAACAAGGTTGAACATTTGCCCTGTGATGAACAGCTATTTGTTAAAGTAGTGAAAGCAGCATTTAATCTTCGACGAAAAATGTTGCGTAATTCATTAAAGGACATTTGTACCCAGTTGCCCGAGGAGTATGCTACGAAACGTCCGGAACAACTTTCGGTTGATGCCTTTATCGATCTGACTTGTAAAATTGAAGAAATCGGGGGAAGTAAGTTATGAGTTTTGAAATTACAAAGGAAAACATTGAGCAGTTAAGGTTTTTAATTGAAGAGCAAAAGAAGGAAGAAGTTGCTGCTTTAATGGCGGATCTCCACCCGGCAGATATTGCCGAAATAATGGATGACCTGAGTATTGAAGAAGCCAAATTTATTTACCTGCTTTTAGATGGCGAAAAAGCATCGGATGTTTTAATTGAAATCGACGAAGACGATCGTCGTCGGTTTTTGAAAGTATTGCCACCCGAACTTATTGCCAGCAAGTTTATCGAGCATATGGACTCTGATGATGCTGCCGATGTGGTGGCCGAGTTGGATGAGGACGTACAAAAAGAAGTACTTAACGAGATAGAAGATGTTGAACAAGCCGGCGATATTATCGATTTGCTTGAATACGACGAAGATTCGGCAGGCGGTATTATGGCGAAAGAGCTGGTAACAGTAAACGAAAACTGGAATGTAGCTACCTGTTTAAAAGAAATAAGCCGCCAGGCAGAGGAGGTGGATGAAATCTTCTACATTTATGTAATTGATGATGATGAAAGACTAAAAGGCATCCTTTCGCTAAAAAAACTTATATTAAACCATACCAATACAAAAATCTCAAAAATTTACGATTCGGATATCCGTATGGTTTCCACCAATGCACGACAGGAGGAGGTTGCCGAAATGATGGACAAATACGACCTGGTGGCCATGCCTGTTGTTGACGAGATTGGCCGACTGCAAGGACGAATTACCTTTGATGATGTGATTGACTTTGTGCGTGATGAGGCAGAGAAAGACTACCAGATGGTTTCGGGTATTACCGGTGATGTGGAGCCTGGCGATAAAGTTTGGGAAGTATTGCGTGCGCGTTTTCCCTGGTTGCTTATTGGCTTGCTTGGTGGTATTTTAGGGGCGGTTGTGCTGGGAACACACGAAGAGTCGTTGGCAAAAGTTACCGAGCTGGCCTTTTTTATTCCCTTAATTGCGGCAATGGCAGGTAATGTTGGAGTGCAATCGTCGTCGATTGTGGTGCAAAGTATAGCCAGCGGGGTTAAAGACCTTGAAACGCCGGCCCGAAAAATTGCAAAGGAGGTAGCTGTGGCCGTGCTAACAGCAAGTATTTTCGCCGTTCTTATTTTTGCTTATAATTTCTTTGTCTCCGGAAACATGAATCTTACTTATTCGGTTTCTATTTCTCTTTTCATAGTTATTCTGTTTGCCTCCTTGTTTGGCACCACTATTCCCTTAATTCTGAACAGGTTTAAGATTGATCCTGCACTCGCTACAGGTCCCTTTATTACTACCATGAACGATATTCTGGGGATGATGATTTACCTGACTATTTCCGGACTGTTTTTTAATTTGGTTTAAACCGAGCTAATTGCAATAACGGGATCGAGTTTGGCTGCTGCCCGGGCTGGCATAAAGCCGGCCAAAAAACCGATGATTGTTGAAATTAGTAAACCGTTGATGATGTTGCCCGTGGTAAGTAAAATGGTAAAATCGGTTGATTGGTTTACAATTATTGTTCCTCCCCAGATGAGAATTAATCCAATAACTCCACCAATAATCGACAATACGATGGCTTCAAAAATAAACTGTAGCAGGATAAAATAACGTTTGGCTCCCAGCGATTTCTGAATGCCGATAATTTTTGTACGCTCTTTTACCGAAACAAACATAATGTTGGCAATGCCAAAACCACCAACAATAATTGAAAAGCCGCCAATAATGGCACCTGCCAAATTAAAAACGGCAAAAAACTGGTCGAACTGGCTGGCAACCAGGCTTACTTCGTTAAGCGCAAAGTCGTTGTCTTCCATGGGTTTTAATCCGCGTAAAATGCGCATAATGCTTTCTATCTCCGACTTAAACCGGTCGGCGTCAACATTGGGTTTGGCTTTAATGCAAATGGTTTGCCCAATATCCCGGTTGCGCACATCAACCATGTACATTGATTTAACCGCTGAAATATGAACGTTTTTATCCATTGTATTTCCAAAGGCATCGCTACCTTTCTTCTCGTAAACGCCAATAATCCTTAATTTTTGTCCCTGTATTTTGATTGTTCTGTCCAGCGGATTCATTCCTGCAAATAAACCTTCAGCAATCTCAGCGCCAATAACGGCAACCGGCGCTCCTGTGCGCATTTCGCTTTCGGTAAAGTAACGTCCCAGTTCTACGTCAAGGTCCCAAACATCATACAAACCATACGATGTCGCCATAACCGATACATTGTCCATATTATCGCTTCCGGATTGAACAGTGCGGGAAAAGCCAAAAAGAAACGCGGCATTATCAACCGTATTTGCACGGCGAATGATTTCTTCCGTCTCATCGTAGTTAGGCGATGGCCGGTTGAGGTAACGCCACCAGGGGTATTCTGTTTCGCCCTCTGGCGGTGTCCAGGGCCATTTGGCCACATAAATCATATTGTTGCCCAAAGCATCCAGCGAATCGCGAATGCGTTTCTCCAATGAATCGATAACTGTGAAAACAGAAATTATAGCAAAAATTCCAATAGTAATGCCAAGCAACGATAAAAATGTGCGAAGCTTATTGGCCGTTAGCGAATTGTAAGCAAACGAAAAAGACTCGTATATTAATCGAAGCAGTAGCATTAATGGTAATTTTTTAGTGCAAAAATGATCGTCTTTTATTCTGTTTTAAAAACTTTTAAACCCGGTTTTACTTCTTTTTCAAACCTAAAACATCCTATTTCAGTCAAGCTGTTTTATTAGTGTCGTTAAGCCGAAATTATTACAATATTCTTAAAAATGTTTAAGCTGTGAATAATATTTTAAATAGCGCTTTGTTTATTACAGTAAATTATCTGTTTTTTTTATCTTTGCAAGCGAATTTGAAAAATCCAATAAATGGCTGATAATAAAAAAATTAAGACTGCTCTGGTTTCAGTCTTTCACAAAGAAAATTTAGATAAGATTGTTACAAAACTAAACGACTTGGGTGTTAAGATATTAAGTACAGGTGGTACAAAAAGTTTTATCGAGTCGTTAGGCGTAGAGGTTACCTCTGTTGAGAGTTTAACAGGTTACCCATCGATTTTGGGAGGACGTGTAAAAACTTTACACCCTAAAGTTTTTGGAGGTATTTTATCGCGTCGCGATAATCAGGGCGATGTTAGCCAGTTAACGGAGTACGAAATTCCGGAGATTGATTTGGTAATTGTTGATTTGTATCCGTTTGAAGACACCGTGGCTTCAGGAGCAGAAGAGCAGGACATTATTGAGAAAATTGATATCGGTGGAATTTCATTGATTCGTGCTGCTGCCAAAAATTTCAAAGATGTGGTGATTGTTCCTTCACAGAACGAATATGAACCACTATTAAAACACCTGGAAGAAAATAATGGCGAATTTTCGATGGCAGAACGCAAGTGGTTTGCCGGAAGGGCTTTTGGTGTATCGTCGCATTATGATGCTGCTATTTTTAGCTACTTTAATGCCGGAGTTGATGCCGGAACTGAACGCATTAGTCTGAATAACGGAGACGTGCTTCGTTACGGAGAAAATCCTCACCAGGCCGCAACATTCTTCAAATTCAACAATGTTGCAGAAGGCGAAAGTTTAGCAAATGCAAAAGTGCTTCAGGGAAAAGCATTATCATACAATAACATGCTTGATGCCGATGCCGCATGGAAATCGGCCAGCGATGCTTATCACTCCGTTTCACACCTTGATAACAAGGTGGTTGTTTCGGTTATTAAGCATTTAAATCCGTGTGGGTTGGCAGTAACCAACAATATTATGGAATCGTTGGAACTGGCATGGGCCGGAGACCCAATTAGTGCATTTGGCGGAATTATTTGTTTTACCGATACCGTTACAAAAGAGGTCGCTGAGTGGTTTGGTAAAAAATTCATCGAAATTATAATTGCACCGGAGTATACCGAGGAAGCCCTGGAGGTTTTAGGAAAGAAGAAAAATCTTCGGGTATTGGTAGCAGCTGTGCGTCCGATGATTGCCGGCGAAAAACTATACCGTTCAATTAGTGGTGGTATGTTGGTACAGGATGAAGATGAAGGTTTAGACACCGAATTTAAAACGGTAACCAAAAAAGAGTTTGAGGCTTCAAAAATGAATCTTGCCAAATTTGGTTCAATTGCTTGTAAACACTTGAAAAGTAATGCTATTGCAGTTGTAACTGAAAATGAAAACGGAGCATTTTGGTTAACCGGAGCAGGAATGGGGCAGCCGAACCGTTTGGATAGTTTGCGTTACCTTACCATGCCACGTTTTGATTTGAAAGGAGGATTGGATATTGAAAATTCAGTTCTTATTTCGGATGCATTTTTCCCATTCCGCGATAGCATTGAAGCGGCCAACGAGTATGGTGTAAAATACATTATCGAGCCGGGAGGAAGTATTCGTGATGAGGAAGTGATTGAGGCCTGTAACGAATTTGGCATTGCTATGGCATTTACCGGCCGCCGCCATTTCAGACATTAATAAATAAAATTATCTTTATAACACCAGATATATAGCAAATTAATTTATGGGTTTATTTTCATTTTTAACGCAGGAAATAGCAATTGACCTTGGAACGGCCAATACTATTATCATTCATAATGATAAAATTGTGGTGGACGAACCCTCAATTGTAGCCATTGATCTTAAAACAGAAAAAATGGTGGCCATTGGAGAGAAAGCAAGGCAAATGCAAGGGAAGACGCACGCAAATTTAAAAACAATCAGGCCGTTACGAGATGGCGTGATTGCCGATTTTAATGCTGCGGAGCAAATGATTAGGGGGATGATTAAAATGATTAACCCGAAGTCGAGAATGTTTTCTCCGGCTTTAAAAATGGTAATTTGCATCCCCTCAGGTAGTACCGAAGTTGAAATTCGTGCGGTACGCGACTCGTCGGAACATGCCGGTGGACGAGAAGTTTATATGGTTTACGAACCATTGGCTGCTGCCATTGGAATCGGACTTGATGTGGAAGCACCCGAAGGAAATATGGTAGTAGATATTGGTGGAGGAACAACCGAGATTGCCGTAATTTCGCTTGGTGGTATTGTTACCAACAAATCAATCCGTATTGCCGGCGACGACCTTACCGCAGATATTATGGAATATATGCGTCATCAGCATAATATAAAAATTGGCGAACGTACTGCCGAAGAAATTAAAATTCATGTTGGTTCGGCACTGTCGCAATTAAAAGATCCTCCACCTGATTATGTGGTACAAGGACCAAACCAAATGACGGCTTTGCCCATCGAAGTTCCGGTTTCGTACCAGGAAATTGCACACTGCCTTGAAAAATCAATATCAAAAATTGAAACAGCTGTGTTAAGTGCCCTGGAGCAAACACCTCCGGAGCTTTATGCCGATATTGTTGTCAAAGGAATATGGCTGGCCGGTGGCGGTGCATTGTTAAAAGGCCTTGACAAACGATTGACTGATAAAATTGGTATTCCGTTTCATATTGCTGAAGATCCGTTACGTGCGGTTGTTCGTGGAACAGGAATTGCATTGAAGAATGTTGAAAATTTCTCGTTCCTTATCCGATAACTGAAATTCTTAAAAATATAAATGCGCAGTCTCCTTCGATTCCTGGTACGAAATTATGCGTTTCTACTGTTTCTGTTTTTAGAAGCGGTGTCGTTGGTGTTGGTGTTTAGTTATAACAGTTTTCAGCGCTCTCGGTTTCTTAATTCGGCAAACGCTGCTTCGGCGGGCTTGTACAATGCTACCAGTTCTGTTTTTCAATATTTCGAACTTTCGCGTGTTAATCAGCAGTTGGCATCAGAAAATGCACATCTGCGCACGCTTCTGAGTAGAGGAAATCAGGAGCTGAATGTGCCCGAAACAGCAGAGTTTTTGTCGGAAGAGTTAGCAGATTCCTCCTTTATTTATAAAGAAGCACGGATTATAAACAACTCAATTAATAAGCAGCAAAACTATATTACTATTGACAAGGGGCTGAGGGATGGAATTAAACCCGATCAGGGGATTCTGGCACCTGAAGGAGTTGTTGGGGTTGTTACCAGTGTTTCCAAATCGTATGCGGCCGGACTGTCTTTGCTTAATCCAAGATGGAGTATTTCTGCAAAGCATAAAAAAACCGGTTATTATGGCTCGTTACATTGGAACGGAGAAAATTACCGACAGGCAGAACTTCAGGAAATTCCAATACATGTAAACTTAATCCAGGGAGATACGATTGTGACCAGCGGTTATTCTTCAATTTTTCCTGAAGGCTTATTGATTGGAACGATTAGTGAATTTGATAAGCCGCAGGGAGAAAACTATTACAACATAACCGTACAACTGGCTGTCGATTTTAAATCAATACGTTATGTTCACGTAATTGAAAACGTTAAAAAGCAGGAGTTAAAAGCGGTAGAGGACGAAGTGAAAAATGGGACGGGAAGTAATTAAATATTTAATAATGTTTGTGGTGCTTGTGCTTACGCAAGTACTGTTTTTAAACCAGGTGCAAATTAGTGGCTTTGTTAACCCTTATATTTACATCTTGTTTATCATGTTATTGCCTGTAAATGCTCCACGTTATGTATTGTTATTTGGTGGTTTCCTGCTTGGCATTTGTATCGATATCTTCTCAAATACACTGGGAATTCATGCATTTGCAACGGTGTTTATTGCTTTTCTGCGGCCCCTGGTAATTGGCGCAATTACTAACCGCGAGGAAGACATGCTTGATTACCCGGGCCTACAACAAAATGGATTGGCCTGGTTTTTTTACTATACGGTCATAATGGTTGTTTTACATCATACAGCACTTTTCTTTATTGAAGTATTTACCCTTGCAAATGTATTCGGAACTTTATATCGTATAGTTTTAAGTTCGCTGTTTTCAATTTTTGTTATAGTTTTAAGCCAGTTTATAGTTTTTCGCGATTAACAGAAGTGAGAAAAGGGAGCAGCGGACTGATGCTTTAGCCATCAGGAACCTATTAATTACTGTACCTTTTTGTGTTCAGAGAGAATAGTACATGAACAATTTATCAAAAAGAAGTTATGTTGTTGCAGCAGTATTTGCTGTGGTGGGGCTGATTTATGCCATAAACCTGTTTCGCCTGCAGGTATTGGATTCAGACTATAAAAAATATGCCACCAACAATGTGCTGCGCGAGGTTGTTCAATACCCGGCTCGCGGATTGGTTTACGACCGAAACGGGGAACTCATGGTTTTTAACAAAACAGCTTACGATTTACTGATTATTCCGCGCGAAGTAGAAAAATTTGATACCCTCCTGCTTTGTAATTTATTGGATATTTCGCCCACCGAATTGGAAGAGGGCATTGCGAAAGCAAAGAAATATTCGCGTTATAAACCTTCGGTACTTGTAAAACAAATTTCGCCCGAAAATTTTGCAGTGCTGCAAGAACAGTTGTACAAGTTTAAGGGCTTTCACTCGCAAACCAGAACCTTGCGCGAGTACACACATCCGGTGGCGGCGCATGTGTTAGGCTATGTTGGCGAAGTTTCATCAAACGATATAAAACGCGATGGTTATTATAAATCGGGTGATTACATTGGGCAAAGCGGCATTGAAAAGACCTACGAAAAACAGCTTAGGGGAGTAAAAGGCGTAAAAAAATATATGGTTGATGTGCACAACCGCATTCAGGGAGCATACCTAAATGGCCGTGAAGATAAACCGGCAGAAATCGGCAAGAATCTGGTATCGACAATTGATATTGACTTGCAGGTTTATGCTGAAAAACTTTTTCAGAATAAAAAAGGTGCAGTTGTCGCCATTGAACCGGCAAGTGGCGAAATACTGGCAATGCTGAGTGCACCAACCTACGATCCGGCACTTTTGGTAGGACGGGTAAGGGGCAGCAATTTTAGTCGTTTGCAAAACGATACTTTAATGCCATTGTTCGATCGTTCGTTGCAGGCGCGCTACCCGCCTGGGTCAACCTTTAAGCCCTTTAATATTTTAATTGGTTTACAGGAAGGGGCTATAACTACCTCTACACGTGTAGTGTGCCACGGAAAATCTTCGCAGCCCATCAGGTGTACACATGATCATGTGTCGCCGGCCAGTGTTGTTGATGCGGTGCGCGAATCATGTAATCCGTTTTTATGGAATACATTTCGGAATACGATAAATAAATTTCCCTCAACAACCGAAGGTTTTGCTACATGGAGCGAATATGTGCAACGGTTTGGTTTGGGAGAAAGGGTTAGTACGGAGTTTTATAACGAAAATCCAGGATTAAGGCCAACTGTTGAATACTATAACCAAAAATTTGACGGCACCTGGTGGCGGGCACTAACCGTGCGTTCGCTTGCTATTGGCCAGGGTGAGATGGGTACAACTCCGATACAGATGGCAAATTGTGCAGCAATACTTGCCAATAAAGGTTATTATTATCAACCACACATAATTAAACAAGTTGAAAATGATACTACACGGCAAAGTATTTTGTTTAAACACGAAACGGGAATTGACGCCCGGCATTTTGAACCGGTTTACGAAGGAATGCGGCAGGTTACGATTGCTCGTTTGAACCGTTTTGTGCCGGGAATTAGCTATTGTGGAAAAACCGGAACCATTCAAAACCCTCAGGGAATCGATCATGGCGCTTACATTGCTTTTGCGCCGGAAGAAGATCCGAAAATTGCAATCTGCGTTTATGTTGAGCACAGTAAATGGGGTGCAAGTTACGCTGCGCCAATGGCGAGTTTACTTATAGAAAAATACCTGAACGACACCATTGCCAGTAACCGCCTGGTATACGAAAAACAAATGATGGAGGCTGTATTAACAGATCCGCACAACCCTGAATTAGCAGATTAATGCCAAGAAGAAATAACATATTAGCAAATATCGACTGGTTGACAGTAGGGCTCTATCTGGTCATGATTTTCATGGGGTGGTTTAATATTTATGCAGCCTTATACAGCGACGAGCATCAAAGTATTTTCGATATTACGCAGCAATACGGAAAACAATTGATGTGGATTGGTGCTGCATCGGTTTTGGCCTTGGTAATAATGTTGTTGGAAGTAAATTTCTTTGTTTTTTTCTCCTACATTATTTATGGGGGTTTTATGCTTCTGTTACTTCTTGTGCCTTTTGTCGGGAAAGAAATAAACGGTGCCCGGTCGTGGTTTGAAATAGGACCTGTATTGTTTCAGCCTGCGGAATTTACAAAATCGGCAACTGCATTGGCGCTTGCGCGTTACATGAGCACGCATGGGTTTAAACTGCAAACTCCCAAGTCGTTGTTAACGGTGGCTGCAATTATTTTAGCACCGGTTGTTTTTATTTTATTACAAAATGATACCGGTTCGGCATTGGTTTACTTCTCGTTTGTTTTGGTGCTGTACCGCGAAGGCCTTTCGGGTGTTGTTCTGTTTTTCGGAACACTGGTAGCTATTCTTTTTGTTTTGGCTTTAATCTTGCCAAACCTTACACTGGCAATGGTAATGATTGGTATTGCTTTGCTTCTGTTTCTGATTTTTAATCCTAAGTTTAAGCCGTTCTTAAACATTTTTGTCACCTATGCTGTGGCAATAGGCCTTTTGACTCTATTAAGCTTTTTTATCTCAACAAAATTCGAACTGGCCCATTTTATTCTTGCCGGAGCTGTAGTGGGGTCGTTGTTTGTAATTTATACCAGTATTAAAAATAAAATTCCCAATTACACTAAAATTGCTATTGTATTTCTGGGGTCTGTCTTGTTTACCATTTCGGTAGATTATGGATTTGAAAATATTTTGGAACCTCACCACCAGGTGCGTATTAACGAGTTGCTGGGAATTGAGTCCAATCCACACGGAGCCGGCTACCATGTTAACCAAAGTAAAATTGCCATCGGATCAGGTGGGGTGTTGGGTAAAGGTTACCTAAAAGGTACACAAACCAAATTTGATTTTGTGCCGGAGCAGAGCACCGATTTTATTTTTTGTACTGTGGGCGAAGAGTGGGGCTTTGCCGGATCGGTAACGATTATTTTGCTGTTTTTGGTTTTATTTATGCGCCTGATTTGGCTTGCCGAGCGGCAACGCTCGGTCTTTTCACGCATTTATGGCTACTCGGTTGCAGTAATCTTATTTTTCCATTTTATGGTTAACATCGGAATGACAATCGGTATGATGCCTGTAATTGGTATACCCCTGCCATTTTTTAGCTACGGCGGTTCTTCTTTATGGTCGTTTACTATTTTGCTCTTTATTTTTATTCGTCTCGATGCAAGTCGTTTAGAGAAACTTTCGGGCTAAAACCCGCGTCAATGTTAAGCTTTTTTAAAACATTTTTTTACTAGCCTCATTTTTTTACCTTTGTGGGGCTTTAAAAAATTGGTAGAATTTCGTACACGGAATTCTACGAAAAAAAGGGAAAACAGACAGAAAAAATAACACAGTTCTTTAATATCCTATGGGAGGAAGAACCACAGATTTATTCGAGCAGCGAATACTTTAAGATTGTGCGTTCAAATTTGCAGATCGACTTGCATAAAATCCCATTAAAAATTTTAATGAGATGAATTATAAACCTTATTCTCTTCATAACTTTAGGCAAATTCCGCAAATGGAGTTTCTTTCGGAAGAACAGAAACTGGAAATTGAGGTAGTTGGAACGGTATTGCCATTTAAAACTGATAATTATGTGGTTGATGAGTTGATCGACTGGAGTAACTTTGAACGCGATCCGTTTTTTATTTTAAATTTTCCTCAAAAAGAAATGCTTGACGAAGCCAGTTTTAATAAAATTGCTTCGTTAATTTCGAAAAATGCACCCCGAAAAACCATTCAGGAAGAAGTAACAAAAATCCGATTAAAATTAAATCCAAATCCTGCCGGACAAGAGAGCAATGTCCCCGAATTTAATGGCAGGAAATTAAGTGGTATTCAGCATAAATACAGAGAAACCATGTTGTTTTTCCCCACGCAGGGACAAACGTGTCATGCCTATTGTACATTTTGTTTTCGCTGGCCACAATTTGCCTTAAACGATTTTAAGTTTGCCATGAAAGAAGCGGACACAATGGTTGAATACCTTAAAGCAAATCCGCATGTGACTGACGTTCTTTTTACAGGAGGCGATCCGGCTGTGATGAAAACGCGATTCTTTGAATCGTACTTTAATGCCTTGCTCGATGCTGATTTGCCCAATCTTAAAAATATTCGTATTGGAACCAAATCATTGGCTTATTGGCCATACCGATATACCACCGATGATGATGCTGATGATTTACTTCGTTTATTCGAGAAAGTAAAAAAGAGAGGAATTAATGTTGCTTTAATGGCACATTTTAATCATCCGGGCGAACTAAAAACCGAGGCGGTACAAAAAGCTGTAAAACGTTTAATTGCAGCCGGCGTTCAAATACGTTCGCAGTCGCCATTACTCAAAAATATTAATGACCGAAGTGATATTTGGGCCGAGAACTGGAGAGAGCAGGTAAAGCAAGGAATAATTCCGTATTACATGTTTATAGCCCGCAATACCGGGGCGCAGGATTATTTTGCCGTTAGCCTGAATCGGGCCTGGCAAATATTTAAAGGTGCCTATAACCAGGTTAGCGGAATTTGTCGTACCGTAAAGGGGCCAAGCATGTCGTGCAACCCGGGTAAGGTGCAAATTGTAGGTGTTAGCGAGGTAGCCGGTAAAAAGGTGTTTGTATTAAACTTCCTTCAGGGGAGAGACCCGAGTTGGGTTGGCCGTCCGTTTTTTGCAAAATACGACCCTGATGCCATTTGGCTCGATGATTTGGAACCTGCCTTTGGAGAGTCGAAGTTCTTTTTTGAACAAGCTTTCCTTGAAATGCTTGCATAAAAACCATACAAAATATATCAGAGCCCGGTCGTTAGATCGGGTTTTTTTATTTGAACAGCTTCTTCCTGCTCCATAACAAAAACAATCAGCTCATTAAAAAAGGCAGCAAAATTAGTTTCAAGTTCGGCGTAATTTCTTAGTAAAACAGCTTTAACCTGTTCGGCTTTGGCAGGAAGACTCGAGTGCCTGCCCATAAGGTCAATCGATTGTATTATTCCTTCAACCGAAGCATAAGAAAGCAAGCGTTTATTTTGGATGAGAAAGGGTAAAAATCCCTGTACCCGGCGAGGAAGAATTCTAAAATTACTCAGTAAAACAGCGTGCACATACCTGGCAAAAACCTGGAGGTGAATAGCCGAATATTGATTCCAGTTTTTAGCCAGAAAATGATCGTAAATTAAATCAACCACAATCCCTGAATAAAGGCCAAAGTCGGCTCGAAAAAAGCTGCGTGCTTCTTTTTGGAGTTCATGCGAGTCGGTATATGAATCAATTTTCCGATGTAGTAAAATACCTTTGGCAATGCTGGTAGTGTAATTCTGAAATTTATTCCCTTTTACATAATCGCCAATAAAATTTCCAACCAGAATTTTTTCTGATTCTCCCGACAAGTATAAATGTGCCAAATAGTTCATGGTTACCAATCAAACGCAGGGATGGAAAATTTGTTTTTTGAAGTAATTTTTTTAATCAAACAATTCGTTAGTTATCAAAGAATTAGATAAATGTAATTTCTGTATTATAAAACCATGGCAAAGAGATGTTTGTTCGCTTTTTTTTAATGTTTACATTTGCACCCGAAAGTAGAATTATGGCCAAAAAGATTGTTGCATTCGGAGAACTTGTTTGGGATATTTTACCAAATGGTAAAGTGCTGGGAGGAACTCCGTCTAATTTTGTTTTCAGGTGCAATTCGCTTGGCGAAGAAGGCTATCTGCTTTCGCGTGTTGGCGACGATGATTTGGGGATGGAAGCACTTGAAATGCTCAAACAATTGGATATTTCAGATAAAAACATTCAAATAGACCAGGTATTTAAAACCGGTACTGTAGATGTAAGTTTTGCTGAAAACAACGAAGCCATTTATAATGTGGCCCCCGATGTTGCTTTTGATCATATTGAGTTTTCGGCAGAAGCGTTAAAGCTGGTTCGGCAGGCCGATTGTTTGGTATTTGGTTTATTACCACAACGTTTTGGCCTTTCAAAAAATACACTTCGCGAGTTAATAAAAGAATCACCCGATTCCATTCACTTTTTCGATCTTAAGTTGTTTGAACATTTCTTTAGTAAAAAAGTAGTGAAGCGTTTGTTAAAAGCAGCTCATGTTGTTCGCATAAAAGAGAAAGAAATTGATTTTTTGGCCGGGAAACTCGATATCGATTATAAAAATATTGAAGATTTTGCCAGAATTCTTTCAGCCCAGTATAAAATAGATGTGGTTTTAATTACGCGTGGACGTGCCGGGGTGTTGGCGCTGCACGCAAAAGAGGGTTTGTTTTTAGAACCGGGTTATATTTTAGAGGCAAAAGATAATGTAGGATCGGGAATGGCATTTGCCGCCGGATTTTTACATTGTTACCTAAATGGTAAGCCGGTTGCCGAGGCGCTAAAATTTGGAAACGCTGTAGGGGCATTAAACACCACTAAGCGGGGAGCTACAAGTTTGTTTGCCAAAGAAGATGTGCTTGCATTTATGAAAAACGCCAGTCAGCTGGAGCTGCCAATATAGTTTTTTCTCAATTATCCTATATTTTTAAACATCTGTTTTCAGGTAACCAAAGTGCTGTTTTTTATGTTTAAAATAAAAAAGCTGCATTATGAAAGTTACTGCAAAAGAAATAACAGAAGCATTGCTCGAACGGCTATGGGCAAACTACCTTCAACGCGTTTCGTATGCCCGGGTTTATCAGCTATTGATTACCGAAAAAGGCGGCCAGGTGGTGAATGATCATATTGCCTTCCGGACGCTTAATACCCACACTGGCGAACAGCCCGAGGGCATCAATGCCATCCGGCATATTTTAAGCTGCCTGCAATATGTTTCGGTGCAGAAATACGATTTCAAAAAGAAAAAATTAAAAGCCATTCATTTTGAACATCCCGACCCGATGCTACCAAAAATATTTGTAAGCCAGTTAGAGGTAGAAGAACTTCCGGACTGGGCGCAACAAGCCATAAAACAAACCGTAAAAGAAACACCTTATTTATTGTCTGACAGCAGTATTGAGCTTTTGGCAACCTTAAAAGAAAAAGGAGAACTGCCGCGTTTGGCCGGTGAAGCCCTGGTGCATAACCTGGTACAGTATTTTTGTCGCCCCTGGGATATTCCCAAAAAGGATGATGTATTAAAACTTAACGATATCTCGCAATATGCCGCCTGGGTAATGTTACATGGTAATTCTGTCAATCATTTTACCGCTTTTATCAATTATCAGCAGGTTGATGAATTGCCCGATTTGGAAAGTACATGTAACAGTTTAGCCGCCGCCGGAGTGCCTATGAAAGAGGTGCTGGAAGGAGAGAAGGGAAGTAAATTGCGGCAATCGGCCACCCAGGCTGTAAAAGAAGAAGTGGAGGTTAAAGGCGACGATGGTATTGAAAAAATAAACTGGACCTACGCCTATTACGAACTGGCAGAGCGTGGCAAAGTGATTGAAAATGGGAAGGAGAAATTGTTTTCAGGATTTCTTGGCGAACAGGCACGACACCTGTTTGACATGACGAGGACAAGAGAGAACTAAAGATGGGAGGAGAAAATGAAAGGGGAGTAGAAATACTCCCCTTTTTTGTTTTTGTTAATTGAGAAGGTATTAATATACCTCAGGAACATAAGTCATTTCTTCCAATGGAGGACGCACATATCCTTTTTTCTCCTGGCGCTCCGGAAGCTCAATGGGCTCTTGTTCCAGTTCTTTGTATGGAATTGATTTCAGCAAATGGTGGATGCAATTCAGGCGGGCACGTTTTTTATCATCGGCGTCAACCATATACCAGGGGCTAATTTTTGTATCGGTGTACGCAAACATTTCATCTTTTGCTTTTGAATAATCTTCAAATTTTTCCATCGATTTTATATCCATAGGACTCAGTTTCCAACGTTTTGTAGGTTCGTTGAGCCTGGCTCTGAAACGTTTCTCCTGTTCGTCCTGGCTTACCGAAAACCAGTATTTTATAAGGATAATACCCGAGCGGATAAGCATGCGTTCAAAATTGGGGCACGACCGCAGAAACTCCCAGTATTCGTCGTTACTGCAAAAGCCCATAACTTTTTCTACGCCGGCGCGGTTGTACCAGCTGCGGTCGAAGAGCACCATTTCGCCTGCGGCGGGCAAGTGTGGTGCATAACGTTGAAAATACCATTGTGTTTTTTCTCTCTCGGTAGGCGTACCCAATGCAACAACTCTGCAAATTCGCGGATTCAGGGTTTGGATGATCCGCTTTATGGTGCCGCCTTTTCCGGCAGCATCGCGGCCTTCAAAAATTACCACAACTTTTAATCCTTTAAATTTTATCCACTCTTGTAAGCGTACCAGTTCAATTTGAAGCCGGTTTAGTTCAGCTTCGTAAAACTTCTTCGATAACTTTCCTTTTTTGATGTATTTTTCGTTTTTCTGCTCCATATTTGATTGGTTGATTCGTTTACCTAAAGTTATAAAAAAAGGAGCTAAAATCAAGTGTCACGCTTTAAACCAATAAGTAAGCACCAAATTTTGTGTGGGCAGAATAAGCTGTTAAGGGGCAAAATCCGGAGACAATTTTGTGATTAGTAAGTTGTAAGGGATAGGTTTTTTTCATTTCGTTGCAAAAGCTTGCAAAATCCTTTTTCGGATCATAATAGGTGAGAAAACGCCCCTTTTGTGTGGGATGAATAAATTTTTCAAGGTAAAGCGAAAGCAGCCCCATATTGTGCCTGACATTAATTTCGAGACATGGATTAACCTTTAATTGCTTGTTTTGGTCTCTGAAAATAAGCGTGTCAACGCCAAAATAGCCTTCATAACTTTCGGCGAGGTTGCTTTGTTCTAGCAGGAAGGTAAGGCCAGGTAGAATAATTTCGGGTAAGCATTTAATAAATTGTTTTACCTCGGTGTGCAGCGAGTCAGGAAGCCCGTTTAAACTGTTGCCATTGTATTGCCCTTTGTAATCGGTAGAAAAATTACTGATGCCGATAAAACTTACTTTTTTGTTTTTTAGTTTAAACTGAAAAGCAAGGTCAATAACTTTATCGAGGTATGGCTCTACAATGGCATATCCCTGATCTTTAATAATGCCTAACAGCTTGTCCCAAACTTTTGGGTGTATGGGGGTGTACCTAACGGGTTGCAATCCGCGTCCGGAGCTGCTCCAGGGAGCTTTTACCATTAGTTTGTCCCATTTTTGAAGCAGTTCCAGGTAGGTCTCTCTGCTGGTGCAAACTTCAGTTAGCTGGCTTTCGGCAATAAAATGTTCCGAGGGGTAAGTTTTTACGAGATTATGAAGGATGCTTCGAGCAAATTTTTTCGAGTACAATTCGCGGTAGTCTGTTTTCCAGTTAAAAACCGGAGATGCTTTAAATGCAGCAGCGCACGTTGGTTTTAGGTGCTCCAGGCGTTTATGCACGGCGGGGCTCCAACCCCAGGGCCTTAGTTCGTTACTGTTTGCAATGGGGCTCGCCTGTAAATGTTTTTCGGCAACAAATTCGGGTGGTTCAATTTCCAGCTGTTCAAGTTGCAAATGAAACGCTGAATCAGGCAACTCAGGAACCAAAACAATATCTTTTTTATTGGCGAAATACAAGGGCAGTGTAGCCATGTCGGCTTCCATTTTTTGTAAAAGCCTGTTGGCTTGCCACGATGCATTGCCGTTTGCCACAGCATATTCGCAGGTAGGATTAAAAAGAAAAATATTGGGATAGTGCTTGTCTTGCATGGCGCGAAATTAACGAAAAAACGGGCTGTGTTATCAGCCCGTTTCTGTTTTTGGTATACTTTCTTTTTAAATCGCCTCAGGAGTTGGATTAAGAACTACTTTGTCGCCTGCTTTTATTCCACTTTTAATGCGAATAAATTTGTCGTTTTCGAGGCCTGTGGTAACCGGTGTTTTTTGTTTGCCTTCGCGTGTTGCAAGGTAAACGAAGCTTTCCCCGTTCTCGTTGAGAACTGCATTTAGCGGAACAAATAAAGCCTCTGCTTCATTCGCCAGAATTATTTCGTTATTGCTCGACATGGCCGGTTTAAGCCCCTGGTTGGTTTCATCCAAGTGAATAACAACCTTAAAAACTTTCATATCAAAATCTTTATGGTCTTCGCCAACAAGGGCAATCGTCTTTATTTCACCATTAATAACTACGTCTTCAAGTGCATCAAAAGATACCCTTACCTTATCGCCCACCTCAACTTTGGCAATATCAATTTCTTTAACGTATGTTTCTGAAATTACTTTCGACATATCGGGTAAGGTAGCAATGGGAGGGCCAAACGCCCAGGTTGAAATATTGCCGTCTTTACTGTATTTAGTGCCATCCCAGTTTTCGCCAAAAATTACAATACCATCCTCGGGAGCGGTAATACGTGCCGCGCGCATGGCCTCCTGAAATTTTTCTATTCTTTTGCGGCTGCGTTCCACATGTTCTTCTGAGCGGCCTACCTTCATTTTTAATCTGTTTTGGCGCAGCAGGTAGTCGCGTTGTTTTTTTGCAATCGCGTTTTCTGCTTTTTTATAGGTCATTTGGGCTTTGCGCTGGTAGGCTGCCGATTCGTAAACTGATTGTTCCAAATCAATTTTATTGTATTCCAGATCAAGGTGTGCATTTTTTATGTCCTCGCGAAGTTCCGTGAGTTGTACAGTGCTGTCAATCCTGGCATTTTTTAAATCGGCCTCTTCTGTTTCCAGTTTTTGCTGTTCTTCGCGCATACCGGAAATAATCTGGCTGGCATCAAGCTGCATGATAAAGTCGCCCTTTTTGACGTATTTTCCATCTTGTGCGAGGTTCAGAATTTTCAAGTTCCATATCCTCAGGTCTCTGTCGCCCAGTATTTTGGGCATAGGGATTGGGGTTGCAACCAAACCGTTAATTTCTCCGTTACAACTCAGCGTAGCTTCAAAAGGGCCTTTTTCAACCACATAATATTTTTCCGATTCGCCGCTGGTTAATGTGGAGGCAAACACCGCTGCTACTATCAGCAGCAGTCCTGCTATAACAATTATTATATGTTTTCTTTTTACCGCCATCGCTTAATTTTCAAGTAGTTTGTTGTAATCTGCCACCAAAGGTTTTCTTTGTTCAAAATCAAAAAGTGTTAAACTTCTTAATCTGTAGTAAGCTGCCCAGTAGTCGCGTAATTGCGAGAGGTACGACATTCGGGCCGTTTCCTGGTCGTTGCTGGCAATGTTTAGTTTAATCACATCAATTTTACCAATCAGAAAACGCTGAAAGGTTACATCGTAGCCCATTTTGGCCACTGTATCGGCTTTGGCTGCAGTGTAAACCTGGCCGGCCTGCAGGTTAAACTCCAAAACACTTTGGTAAATATCCTGTTCAAAATCAATACGTTCCTGTTTGATGGTAGCCAGAGCAACTTCGCGGTTCGATTTAGCCATTGAGTAGCGCCCTTTACCTCGGCCCCAGTCAACAATCGGAATATTTAGTCCCAGGCTAAAGCGTTGACTTTTATCTGGTTCAACATAAACCTGATCGAAGTCTTCGGCACTTTGGTTTAGACCATACATGGCAAACAGCGTAGTATTTAAACCCCGCTCCGATTTTGCTTCTGCTACATTTTCATCTTGTTGCAGTTTTTGTTGCTGATGTCCCAGAATCTCCGGATTGTTTTTAATGGCTTCGCTAATGGCCTCGTCGGGGTTAATTTGTAACGCAGGAATTTCGCTAGGGACAATACATTTAACGAGCGTTTCTTTTGGCAGCCCCAAAAAAGAGTTGAGCCTGGCCTGTGCCCTTTTTTCATCGAGTTGGGCAATGTTTAATGCTTGTTCGTTGTTTAACAGTCGCAGTTCAAGTTCAAGCAGTTCATCTTGTGTTACTGTTCCCACCTGAAAGCGGCCTTTACCAATTTTATAAAGCGTATCGGCATTGGCGTAATTCATTTCTGCAATGTTTTTCTGAATTTGTGCATTTATCAATCCGAAAAAACGAATGGTAGAAGTTACGCGCAGGTCTTCCATGTCCTGTATGAATTCTTTTTTTGCTTTCTCAAATTTTAGCGGTTCAATTTTCGATTCCCATTTCAGGCGATTGTAGCCGTTAAGTTCTTGTTGAAAACCGATACTGATAGGCGTTGCATTGTACGATGTTTTTTTGTCGCCACCCAGGTTTTTTACCATACCCAGTTCCGAGCGTAAAAATACCTGCCCACCGGTTAGCGTTACGTTTTGTACGGCCGAAACAGCTAGCTCGGAGTTAAAGTATTCGCGCAGTCGAAATTCATCTTCGTTGGTTTCAAAATTATATTCTTTATTGCGGTAGCGGTTAAAATCGAGCGGGTTGGCGCTTAACGAAATGCTGGGTAAGCGCTCGGCTTTGTAAAAGCGGTATTCCCAATAGCTGGCCAGGTACATGTTTTTATTTCTGAATGCATCAATCGATTGTTTCGAGGCCAGATCGATAACATCGGGAAGCGTAAGTACCATTTCTTCCTGGGCCAGTGTGTTTAGGCTTAGCCCCATGAATAGCAGTAGTGATAGATATATATTTTTCATCTTATTGAAATTGTTTGTTTTATAAGGTATAAGATGGAACTCCCGATGAATTTTCATCATTCTTGATTGTGTAGCTTCGAATGCTAAAATTCATGCTCGTTTCATCTTATTGAAATTGTTTGTTTTTGAAGGAACAAGACGGAACATCCATGAATACGATGTGCAGTTTTTATGAGTATTTGTTTTCTCATGGTTGTTTTAAAGTTTTATTCCCGGGTAAATAATTTATGAACGCAGCGAAACAACAGGGTCGTTTTCAGCAGCTCGTTTGGCCGGCAGGTAACCAAAAATAATTCCAACGCCAACCGAAACTCCAAAGGCTATAAAAATGCTGAATGCCGAAATAATGGTTTTTATATCGAACATTGCTGTAATTATTTTCGACAGCACAACACCCAGAATAATTCCGATAATACCACCGGTTAAGCTAATCAATGTCGATTCAGAAAGAAACTGGGCAATAATATCTTTTTGCTTGGCCCCCAGTGCTTGTCGCACGCCAATTTCGCGAATACGTTCGAGCACCGACGCCAGCATAATATTCATAATGCCAATTCCGCCAACCACCAGCGAAATGCCGGCAATAACCCCTAATACAATGTTGAAAATCTTTTTGGTTTTCTGCTGTTGTTTTAAAAGCAGTTCAGGAATGGTTACTTCAAAATCGTACAACTCGGAGTGCCTACGCAGCAACATTCGCTTTATCAGTGTTGCCGATGCCCCCAGCTGTTCGGTTTCTTTTACCTGCACAATTATTTTATCCAACTGGTTCAGGTTATCGTCGGTATCCACGGGCTCGTCGGTTTGCTCGGGGCCACCAAAAATAACCACCATGCCTTCGCCGCCTCCGTTTTTGTTGGCTTTAAGTACCTCGTCGGCACGAATAAGCGAACGGTTTTTAAACCGAAGCAGCATGGTTTGTACGGGAATAAAAATTTTATTGTCGGAGCTGCTGATACCCAGTTCGTCGGAAGCCGATGCTGTAAAATCGCGACGTTCAACAACGCCTACAATCTTTAACCAATTCTGGCCACACTTAATGTACTGCCCAATAGGGTTTTGTTGACGAAAAAACTGCTCTTTAATGTTGTTGCCAATAACACAAACGGGTAAGCCTTTTTCAATTTGAACGGGATTAAACCGGTTTCCCTCGGCAAGTTGCATATTAAACAAATCGAAGTAATGGTTTTCAATGCCTTCGAGTACCACTGGTTTGCTAATGCCATTTAGCAGGGCCGAGTAGTTAAACGAAATTACGGGTGTTATTCGTTCAACGGTAGGCAAAATAGTTTTTATGGCCTGTACGTCAAGCAAGGTAAGCCCTTTCGAAAACTTTTTTGCTGTAGGCTGCCCATTGCCTTCGGTTCCGGATCCGGCGCCATCTGAAAGCGAGTAGGAACTGGGCGTAATAACAATGTTGTTTACCCCCACCAGTTTTATTTGTTCCAGAATCTCTTGTTCTGCACCGTTTCCAATAGCCATCATGCTAATTACTGCAGCCACACCAAAAATAATCCCCAGTGCCGTAAGAATTGATTTCAGGCGGTTGGCGATAATAGCCTCAACCGCAATTAATACGTCGTGTAAATATCTTTTAATAAACATTGTAATTTATTTTGGTGGCTAACTGGCTGATTTGGTAATGGTAACGCCCGGAGGAAGTTTTATTCCGGCAGGCAGTTCAGGAGTTTTTGGTTTCTCCTGTTCTCTTTTTAGTCTTTCGGCTTCTTCTTTTTCTTTTTGCTCTGCTGCTTTTTGTTGCATGTCGGCATAAATTTCAAAACCTACAAGTTTGTAGTCATCGGTATTATCGGGTTCCAGCAGCAACAGCTCCTGGCCTTCTTCCAGTCCCTGGCTAACAATCATGTAATTTTCGTTGGTTGGCCCGGGTTCAATAATCTGTCGGGTTTCCGATTTGGGCAGGTACACAAACGATAAACTGTCGTTATGAAATACAGCCTCGATAGGAACAAAAATGGCCTCTTCCATAAAATTGGCCTGAATGGTGTTACTGGTTGTCATCGCCGGTTTTAAATCGGGGTCGGAGCCGTTAACTTTTATTTTTACCTCAAACACCTTGGCATCGCTTTTAGGCATTAGCTGTCCCATGTTGGCCACCGTGGCTACTTCGCCGCTAAGGGTTTTATCCGGAAAAGCATCGATACCAATATTTACTTTCTGGCCCGGTTTTATCAGGGCAATGTCAATTTCGTTTATAAAGGTTTTGGTAACCAGGTTATCCATATTCGGGAAAGTGGCAATTATGGGGCTCCATTGCGAAACACGTGAGCCCGTTTTTACCGTTCCTCCCCATTCGTACTGGTGGTACGAGATGATACCCGCTTTGGGCGAATACACAATCAGTTGATCCATTAATTCCTCCAGGGCATCAACACGTTCGCGAATTTGTTTGTAATTGATGAATTTACGGTTTACCTTATTTACTTCCTGTTGTGTTTTTAATTCGTAGGCTTGTTTTGATTGTTCAAGCTTTCGTAAGGCTTTGTCGTAATCCATTTTTACCTTTTTCTGTTCCGATGGCGATTCATAAATCGACTCATCCACTGCAATTTTACGCTCTTCAACATCCATTTCGGCGTTAATAATTAAATCGCGTTCGTTGCTAAGGGTAAGGTTCGAGTCTATTTTACTGTCGTTGTATTCCGAGAGCGTTTTCTCCAGTTCATCCATGGCATTTTTTAGTTGCTCCTGCACGGCCTGGTGGTCGAGTGTGGCTACATAATCGCCCGAATCAACATAGGTGCCCTCCTCAACAATATCGGTAATGGTAAGGTTGGAGATTCGTGTTTGGCGGTCTTTCATTTTCTCCGGAATATATACGTGGTCAGAGTTTTCCGACTCGAGCTGCCCGCTGGAGTACACTAATACTTCAAATGGGCCTTTTTGTACCTGCGTTGTAATTTGGGTTGTTTCGGTTTTCGAACCTGCAAAAACAAATAAAACCACTGCCAGCAGAACTACAGCAATGGCGGCAAACAGCCAGTTTTTTTTCTTCATTTTGGTATGTTTTAAGTTTTCAATGGTAGCGGCTTGGCGTGTGTTGGCGGGTACGTGTTTCTACGTTGAATTTTGAGGTTGTTGTTTCATGGTTTTCGCTTTCGTTTTTTGGTTGAGTAATCGTTTTTCTGTTAAACAAAAACTATGCCTTGCTTAATTTTTAACGAAAGAAACAAAAAATAATTATGAAATTTTGTTAAATAAACTTCAAATAAACTAAATGTGTAGTTTTTTAACTGAAAAAACAGTTTGGTGGCTTAGTGCCTGGTTCTGATGATGCCTGCCTGGGCCAGTGCCATAACCAAAACGCCAACAACGGTAATCATTCCGCCAATAAACTGGTGCAAAACCGGGAACGTATTAAACACCACAAAGGCGCCAATTAGCACAAAAATACCTTTCAAGGTTTGTACAATAGCCGAGCGCGATGCCTCAATAAAATGGTACGAATAATAGACGGTTAGTATGGCAATAAACTCGAGAAAAGCACCAACCGATATATTGGCAAAGGCCTTTGCAGGAATATTTGCCTCGGGTTGGTAAACAAAAAACATGATAAGCGAAAACAGGAACAGCCAGGTGTAGCGGTTAAGGTTAAACAGTTCGGGACTTATATTTTTTACGTGCACTTTCACAATAAGGGTTGCAGTGGTGGCAAAAAGTGCGTTAATAAGTACCACGCCTGTTCCGGCAATAAACAGCGTTTTTAAACTGGTACCCCCCGTGTAGCTTATAACAAAGGTACCTATAAGGGCCAGTGAAGCGCCAACAATTTCAACCCAGCCAAATTTTTCTTTTAGTATTATAATTCCCCCCAGGGTTACCATAACGGGGAAGAGGTTGCCAATAAACGAGGTAATGGCGGGGTCGGGAATAATGTTTATGGAAATAAAAAAGGTTGAGGTGGTGAGTATTTCCAAAAAACCCAGTAAAAGTAATATGCGTGCCTGTTTTTTGCTGAGCCGGTTTAACTGGGCAATTTTTTTTCCTTTGAAGGCAAACAACAAACTAAAAAGCATGCCAAAACCACACCAGTAAATACCAAATTGTGTTAAATGAATTTGGTTTAAAGCGGCTTTACTAAAAATATATACGTTTGAAAAAGCAATGGTGGCAACCAGTGCCAGCAGGTATCCTTTGTATGTGGCTGTTTTCATGCTGAAACCCAATGTTTTTTTTGATGGCTCAAATATAGAAAATCAAACGCAGGTGTTGGCGTATTTTTTTTTGAAAGGGCTTAATTTGTACCTGGGGATTTTTTGCGGTGCCGGTAGTTAAGAGGAAGGTTTTTTGAACGATATCTCGAAAAGAATTTTGCGAATCTCGCCTGTATTTATAGTTTTACAGTGCAAAATGTTATAATCCACCATGATGACAAAAACCCGAAAAACTCTGATTCTTATTTTTCTATTACTTGCTTTTAGTTGTGTTGGGCTGGGCTCGTATGCCCGTATCGAGCATTGGGCCGACTCTACCTGTTACCGGTGTATGCTTGGGGGTATTTGCCTGGTTATAGCCTCGCTGGTAGTGGCAATGTGGCGCCCCCGGCTAAAGTAAGTCTCTGGTAGCTGTCGTGCCAATAATTTTGAGGTGAATGACCACATTTTGCTGATTACTTTGGTCAATTTCGCCTCGCTTTAATTCTCGCATTGCAGCTTCGTGTGCATTAGCTGGCGGACAAGAACGCTCTTCGAAATCCGCAACCACAACATTCAAGTAACCGTTAGCCCGCCATAAATCATAAAAAGTAGCTTTAAGAAACAGGAAGTATAAGTTCAAACAAAACATTGATGGATATGAAAACAAAAAGAAAAAGTATTTGGAAAACGGTTTTAATTGTGTTGGTAATGTTATTGGCAGGTGCCGTGTATCGCTTCTTTTTTAATGAGCCGGTTTCTGATATTACAACAACATTTACAGCTATTGTTGGAGTGGTTGTCATCATTTTTCAGTTAAGAAAAGAGCATGATATTTCGCGAGCTGAGTTTGTTTTTAATATGAACAGTTCGTTTGCTGAAAACGCTGATATTGATAGAATTTATAAAAAGCTAAAGGCTAACAGAGATTCAAATGGTGATCCTTTTACTGCGGAAGAAGGACGCCTGATGGGCGATTACGTGATGTATTTTGAAATAATGAGCTACCTGATTGAAGAAAATATTGTGGGAATAAAAATGATTGACGAGCTTTTTGTGGGGCGCTTTTTTTTATTTGTAAATAATCCGGATGTGCAGCACTATCAATTAAGGCATAGCGGAGTAATGCCCAAAATATTTGATTTGTATTGCGTTTGGTACAACCACCGAAAAAAGAATGGCTTGCCACTGGTTTATCCCGATAATCAATTACATGTGGAAATGCCCGACTGGTTTTTAATTGATAAAAATGGTTATTTGGCCTTGAATAAAAAGCGGGTTAAAGAATCGGTTCCTAAAAAGCTGAAAAGCTACCAAGCGTTTGCACTGGTCGTTTCTTAATCAATGCCCGGATAAAATGCCTTGTTATCAAAGTCGGTCCATTTGCCTTGCAAAGTCTTGTGCAGCAGAGCTTTATCAATCATTTCCAGAAAATCTTTTCGAGGAATTGGTTTGGCGCCTAAACTTGCCAGGTGATCGGTTGGTTGCTGTGCATCGATAAAAGCAAAGTTGTTTTTTAATGCAAACTGCACCAGGTGGAAAAAGGCAAATTTGCTGGCGTCGGTTTTGGTAAAAAACATCGATTCCCCAAAAAAACAATTTCCCAACGATAATCCGTATAAACCGCCAACCAGCTCACCTTCAAACCAGGTCTCAAACGAGTGGGCAAAGCCCAGTTCATGCAATTTTACATAGGCTTCTATCATATCGTTGGTAATCCAGGTTAATTCTTCGTGCCGGCGTTTTACGGTGCTGCAGTTGCTAATCACTTCCCGAAAAGCAGTGTCAATACGCAATTCAAAAATACCGCGCTTGATGGTCTGCTGCAGGCTTTTTCGCAGTTTAAAATTTTCGGGTTTTAAAACCATGCGCGGATTGGGCGAGTACCATAAAATTGGTTCGCCCTCGCAAAACCACGGAAAAATGCCCTGGGAATAAGCCGACAATAAAAACTCAGGAGTGAGCTCGCCGCCCTGTGCAAGTAATCCATCGTCGTCGGCCTGGTTTGGATCGGGAAATTCTATCATGTGGGCAAAGATAAACTATTGGGTTGAACACAAAGGCACTAAGACACAAAGGTTTTTATGAGCAGAAAAACGATAGACTAAACTGTCTCAAGACCGTACTTTATGACTTTGTGTAGTAGTGTTGTAAAAAGCATAAAATAATTTTAATACTTTTGGGTTTCTCAAATAAAAACAATTGAAATAATGAAGTATTTAGCTTTTATAATTGCAGTGTTGTTGGTAATTCCAACATTTGGGCAACGCAAAAAAAAGGAAGAAGAGCCGGGGCTGGTTCCAACTTATACCGAAGGTATTCCGTATGCCTTGCCACGTACCGGATTAAAAATACATGTAAAAGCGCTTAACGAAAAATTTGTACCGGGGCCTTACGCAGCTTATGCCGAGCAACTATTGGGTATAAAAAATGCAAAAACCCAGGCTGTTAGTAAGTGGGAAATTACCGAAGTAGCCATAAAAACTTTCAGCGAACCCGATCCGGAGCAGGTGCACCAGGCCATGGGAGAGGTGGCAGCTTTACTTAATTTAAGTGCCGATGGTTGCCTGCTTGGTATTAATAATGCGAATGTGGTGCCGCAGGCACTTCCACAGCCTACATCAAACAGCAGCGTGCAAAAACCCGGTTTCGACGATGGCTTTTCGTTCGACTACCTGACTGACCACCCCAGCTATTATCCGGGCGACTCAACCAACAACTTCAGACCAACAAAAGTAAGTGTAGAGCAAAAAGCTGCAGAGGCCGCGCAGCGTATACTCGATTGCCGAATGAACCAGTACGATATGGCTGCATTAATGATGGATGGCGAGCATCCTGATGGTAAAGCCTACGAGGTGAGCATGAAAGAATTGAAAAAGATTGAAAAAGAATACATTCAGTTATTTGTGGGGCGAACGACCTATAAAAAACAAAGCTATAGTGTGGATTATGTACCCGGATCGGCAGTAAAAAGCGGCCAGGTGGTATTTCGAATTGCCGAAGATAAAGGCATTGTTTCGGCTACCGACCTTTCGGGAAAACCCGTTATGATTGAGTTTGACCGGGTGCAGGAGCTAAATCAGAAGTATTCGAAAGAAGCTGTTTCTGAAAATCCGGATGCCGGAGCTTCGGGTATTTTCTACCGGTTGCCGGGGATAGCCACCATTCGTTTAATTTACGAGATGAATGAGCTGGCTTCGGTTCGCCTACCAATGGCACAGTTTGGTGTGGTGGCGCCCTTCCCCGAAGATTTTCTGGGCGGCGATTATGCCGTTGAACTGCATGCCGAAACCGGGGCAATAAAAGCTATTCAACTCAAATAAAAACTATTAGAAAGAAGGACAACCATAAAGAGCTGTCCTTTTTTTCTGTCGTCATTTTTATGGCGTTTAAATTTTCTTATTTTTAACGGCTTAGAAAAAACTTATAAAATTTTATAGTATGACAAATGCGATTAAGCAAACGTTGCGCGATTCGAAAAAGGCAAGATGGACAGCTCTGGTAATCTTGTCGTTCACCATGTTTGCAGGTTACATGTTTACAGAGGTAATTTCTCCTTTAAAACCAATTATGGAACGTACCCTGGCCATGAATAGTGCCGATTTCGGCTTTATTACCAGTGCCTATGGTATTTTTAATGTGTTTTTGATGATGTTGGTGATTGTTGGAGTTTTACTCGACAAATTTGGAATTCGGTTCAGCACCATATCTTCTGCACTGATAATGATTATTGGTGGTGCTTTAAAGTATGCAGCCTTTAAAGGTTTGGTGGGCAGCCCTGATAATATTGTGCATGTTCCCCTGTTGAACATCGATATTACCACCCAGGTGTTGTTGGCCGGTGTAGGTTTTGCCATTTTTGGAGTAGGGGTTGAATATGCCGGTATCACGGTTTCAAAATCGGTTGCCAAATGGTTTAAAGGAAAAGAAATTGCACTGGCCATGGGTATGCAGGTGGCTATTGCCCGTTTGGGATCGTTTGCTCCACTTGCATTTGGGGCAAAAATTGCCAACACCTACGATGTGCCAACCACAATTCTTATCGTAATTGTCTTTCTTATTTTAGGCTTAATCGGATTCTTTTATTACAATATTCAGGACAAAAAGCTTGATGCTCAGATTGTAGAGGAAGAATCTGCCTCGGGTGATGATGAGTTTAAATTCTCTGATCTACTGGTAATTATTGGTAACTGGGGTTTTTGGCTGATTGCCTTGTTGTGTGTGTTCTTTTACTCTACGGTATTTCCGTTCTACAAATACGGCCCCGATTTAATGGTAAACAAATTTGGTGTGAGCGAAAACTGGGCCGGTTTATTGCCTAGTTTAGTTCCTTTTGGAACCATGTTGCTTACTCCTGTTTTTGGTAGTATTTACGATAAAAAAGGAAAAGGTGCATCGATTATGATGTTGGGCGCAGTTTTGCTTATCATCGTTCATGTAATTTTCTACCTTCCTTTTATTACCAGCGTAGTTGCAGCATTTTTCAACGTAATTTTGCTCGGAATTGCCTTTTCGCTGGTACCTTCAGCCATGTGGCCATCGGTGCCAAAAATTATTCCTGAAAAACAGCTGGGTAGTGCCTATGCAGTAATTTTCTGGGTGCAAAACTTTGGACTTTGGGGTATTCCACTGGCCGTAGGTATTGTACTCGACAAAACCAATCCTGGAGTGGCTGAAGCGAAAGCAGCTGGTGAAGCTATTAACTACGATTATCAAACCACCTGGACTATTTTTGTTGCACTTACCATTTTGGCCTTAATAACTTCATTCTTGCTTAAAATTGAAGATAAACGAAAAGGTTACGGATTGGAAAAGCCAAATATTCAGTAATAAACTGTTGGAAGATAAAGTGCGAAGTTGGAGGTTTTTGGCATTTAACTTCGCACTCTCGTCTGCCGACTAAAAACATAAAACATGTCAGAAATTAAAAATATTCAACCAACAGAGGTTTGGGGCATTTTCGATCAGATGCTTCAAATACCACGTCCATCAAATCACGAAGATGCCATTCAGGCCTGGGCCGTTAAGTTTGGTAAGGATTTGGGACTTGAAACCATTCATGATGAAGCCGGAAATGTTATTATTAAAAAGCCGGCAACTCCCGGAATGGAAAACCGTAAAACCGTTGTGCTGCAAGGTCACCTGGACATGGTTCCGCAAAAAAACAGCGATAAGGAACACGATTTTACCAAAGATCCCATCGAAGCTTTTATTGATGGTGACTGGGTAACTGCCAAAGGAACCACGCTTGGAGCTGACAATGGAATTGGCTCGTCGGCAGCAATGGCGGTTTTAGCTTCAAAAACCATAAAACACGGTCCGGTGGAAGTATTGCTTACCGCAACCGAAGAAACCGGAATGGACGGAGCAAACGGGCTAAAAGCCGGCTTGCTTGATGCTGATATTTTAATAAATACCGACTCGGAAGATGAGGGAGAATTGTATGTAGGATGCGCAGGAGGCGAAGATGCCAATATTACTTTTACCTATACGGAAGAAGAAGTGCCTGTAGGCTTTACTGCTTTAAAACTTAGTGTTACCGGCCTAAAAGGCGGTCACTCCGGAATGGATATCATTCTAGGTCGCGGAAATTCAATAAAAGCCTTTTTCCGCATTCTAAATGCCGCTGAAGGTTTGGGCGTGCGCCTGGCCAGTATCGATGGTGGTAGTTTACGTAACGCCATCCCACGTGAAGCATTTGGTGTTGTACTTGTTGAAGAGGCGAAAGCTGCCGACTTTGTAGCGATGGTGGATGAGGTTGCCGACCAGATAAAAGCGGAACTGGCAGCCACTGAACCCGATATGGCTATTGCAGTTGAAGAAGCAGAAATGCCCGAAACACTTATTGATGCTAAAACACAAAAGAATATAACTGCTGCTGTAGTTGCTTGCCCCAATGGAGTAATTCGCATGAGCGACAGTATGCCCGGTTTGGTGGAAACATCAACCAACCTGGCTATATTTAAATCGGATGCAGGTGCCAAAACCATTGAAGGTGCATGTTTAATGCGTAGCTCGGTTGATACGGCAAAAACGGAGTTGGCAAGCCGTTTAAAAGCTGTTTTCGAACTGGCCGGCGGAACGGTAACATTTAGCGGTGCTTATCCGGGATGGAAACCCAATATGGAGTCACCTATTTTAAAAACCATGCAAGGCGTTTACAATAACAAATGGGGTAAGGTGCCAAAAATAATGGCAATACATGCGGGCCTGGAGTGCGGTATTCTGGCACAAAACTACCCGCATTGGGATATGATTTCGTTTGGACCAACCATTCGTTTTCCTCACTCGCCCGATGAAAAAGTAAATGTGGAAACAGTTGCTAAATTCTGGGAATTTCTGGTACTTACCCTCGAGAGTATTCCTGAGAAATAAATAGTACAGCGACTTTTAGTAGAAAGTATGAAGATAATGAGCCGGTAATTTTACCGGCTTTTTTTTGCCTGAGTCTGTTGTAAGTTTATATTTTCAAACTACCTTGTTCATCAAATTCCCAAAACGGTGCCCATGCAATTTCCCAGGCATGGCCATCGGGATCAGCGAAATAAGCATCGTAGCCTCCCCAAAATGTATTGCGAGGTGGCACAAGCGATTCCCCACCTTTTGCAATAACCTTCTGGTATAGTTCATCAACTTGTTCCTTCGAGTCTAAATTAATGGCCAAAGTTACCCCCGAAAAGCCACTTCTTTTGGGCGAGATAAGCGCATCCTCTGCAAGCTTATCAAGGGGGTATAGGCCTAAAACAATACCTCCATGGTTAAAAAATACAATCTTGTCGTCGCTGTCTTTGGTGGCTTCCCAGCCCAACGCTTGTTCGTAAAACCTTCTCGATATGTTCAGTTCTTTCACACCCAGAGTAACAATATTTAAACGTGGTTTCATTTGTATTTGATTTTTGCGGGTAAAGTAACAGGTGTTTTAATATTTGGGCATCATTGTAATTAATTCTCCTTCAGTTGTAAGCATGTGTCCCATCAGGTTGGCTGTTAAACAGGAATGAACAGGAATTATTTCAACCAGATCGCCAATAGCAATATGCTTAAAATTGCTTGGCGTTACTTTAAGTATGCCATGTTCTTGTGAAAGTTTTGATAGGTAGTTTTTGGTGTCGAGGAGCCGTTTTTCTCCGTCTACATTTACAATTACACGTCCGTAAAGCTCCTTTCCATCAGTATTCTGCAAGGTGTCTTTCGAGAAATGCACAGCACCACCGTAAATAACAATTTCGTTTCGCGAAACGTGTTTGGCTACAACAGGACATACCATTCTTACAGCAATATTTTCCATTTCGCAAACTCCGAGGCTTAGTTGCATTAGGTCGTAAAAAATAAAATTACCCGGGCGAAGCTCATCAATACCGTTAAAATTGCCACAAATACTGGCCGAGGGCGTATCGCCCATACTAAGTTCGAGACCAGGATATTGATTTTGATAATTGTTTTTTAGTTTCTTCAATTTTAGAAGCGCATCAAAATGGCTGCTGAATATTTCGTTGGTCGACCTGGCTGTATATGTATGCCCGGTATGGGTTAAAAAGCCTTTAAAACGAAGTTTGCTGTTGCTTTTCAGAATATCAAGAATTGAATCGATTAGTCCAGTTCGTCCGGCCGGAATCCCAGTTCGGTTGTAACCGGTGTCAATTTTTATAAACACACCCATTTTTTCGTTGGCTTTATTGGCAAGTGCTTCTGCTGCTTCTTTGTTTTCAAGTAAAACATTAAGCTTAATATTTGCTGCCAGCCGGTTGATGCGTTCCAGTTCCAGCATGTTTAAAGGAAATGCGAGCGTAATATCGGTCCAGCCGTTTGAGGCAAAATACTCGGCCATTTGAACGGAAGATACAGTAATCTGACTAATCCCGAATATTCTGAACCATTCACCTATTTTTGCGGCTTGATGTGTTTTAAAATGGGGCCTCAAACGAAGTTTATGCTTTTTAGCTTTAAGCACCATTCGTTCAATGTTTTGAAGGCAAACCTCTTTGTCAACAATAAGTGTCGGTCGTGTAATTTCAATCATAAAAAATTAATGTAACGTTCTTAACTTTTGTGTTAAAGCATTTCGGGTGGTCATTAATTTATTCGAAATTCCCACTTTGTACAAGTGTGGACTGATAAAGCGTTGGTGTTCTTCGGGCAATAGCGCAGCGCGACTTCGGAGGTAGGCATGCAGTAATATGGGGTTTTGACTTTTTAATAGTATCCGGCCATTATGCACAACTTTTTCACGTAATCGTTCGCATTTTAATCCTTCGGTATTGGTTTGTTTCTCTGGGTGTATTCTATGGTGTAAAGTGTTTGCGTCAAGTGGCGACTCATCGGCTAACATTATGCCATCGCGGTAAAATTTTCCTTCGTTGTCGAAATACCGAAGTAGTTGTTTTTTGCCAGGCAAGGTTATTTTTTCAACATTTTCCGAGAATTTCATTTTCGGTTCGCCATCAATTTCGGTTAGTTTATAAACCCCATCAAGGGCAGCATCGTTTTTACCGGTAATCAGTTCAGTGCCAATGCCAAAACCGTCAATGGCGGCCTGCTGATCGTTTAATAAGGTTTTTATTACATACTCGTTTAGTTGATTTGATGCTAGAATTTTAACATGGTTTAGTCCGGCATCATCAAGTAGTTTTCGCGCTTTTTTACTCAGGTAGGCCAGGTCGCCGCTATCCAATCGGATGGCTTTTAGCTGTTCTCCCCGGGCTGCCATTTCGTGCCCAACAGTAATGGCATTGGGGATACCCGACTTTAGCGTGTCGTAGGTGTCAACCAATAAAATGGCGTTGTTGGGATTGGTTGCCGCAAAAGCTCTGAATGCCTCCAGCTCCGAACTGAAACTTTGTACCCAGCTGTGCGCCATGGTACCGCTAACCGGTATGTCGTATATCTTTCCGGCCAATGCATTCGAGGTGGAGGAGGCGCCTCCGATACATGCTGCACGACTGGCAAATAAAGAGCTTAGTCCTTGTGCACGGCGAAGTCCGAAATCGGCAAAAAGTTTTTTCCCCGAAATTAACTTTATACGAAAAGCTTTTGTAGCAATCAGCGATTCGAAATTTAAAATATTCAGGAGCATGCTTTCGAGTAACTGGCATTCTATTATATTGCCTTCAATCGAAAGCAGGGGTTCATTCGGGAAAACAATCTCACCCTCGCGAACACTGGTTATATTGCCTGAAAATTTAAACTTACGCAGATAGTTCAGAAATTCGGATTTAAAACCATTGGCTTGTAAAAATTCGAGATCCGATTCGGTATAAGTAAATTCCTGAAGTGCATCGAGAAAGTCTTGCAGTCCGGCAAAAACCGTAAATCCACCCTGGTAAGGATTGGTTCTGAAGTAATAGTCGAAGGAAGTTTGTTGGTCTTTTTTTCCACATAAAAAGTACCCTTGAGCCATAGTAAGCTCATAGAGGTCGGTGTATAGCCCTAGTTTTTCCTTAAAAATTGATCCCATTTTTGCCCCCACTGAGATGCTTAAAGATAATTAAGAAATACCATTAATTTGATACCTGCACACTTTTTTAAGCAAATTCTTATGTTTATACTATAAAAATTAAATTATTGTCAATAGCGTTAAAGGATACTGATATGATTTAATACAAAAAAACGCCGTTCAATTTTCGTGAACGGCGTTTTTGTATTTATTTTTAAACCTGTTATTCTTTTTCTAGAAGGATGGTTTGGGCACGATTTGGCCCAACCGATGCCACCGAAATTGGAATACCCATTTCGTCTTCAATAAAGTTGATGTAGTTGTTTAACTCTTCCGGAAACTCATTCTGATTTTTAATTTTTGTCAGGTCTGTTTTCCATCCCGGTAATTCCACATAAACGGGTTTTACACTGTCGTTAAGTTCAAATGGAAAATGTTCCACAACTTCGCCATCAATTTCGTAACCCACGCAAACTTTTATGGTATCGAAGTCGTCAAGCACATCAGCTTTCATCATAATCAGTTCGCTAACACCGTTAAGCATGGACGTATATTTCAGTGCTACCAGGTCGAGCCAGCCACAGCGGCGTGGGCGTCCGGTAGTTGATCCAAATTCATTTCCTGCTTTTCTTAGCTTGTCGCCTGTTTCGTCGAACAATTCGGTTGGGAATGGCCCCATACCAACTCGGGTGCAGTAGGCTTTAAAAATGCCAAATACCTTGCCAATAGCTTGAGGTGCAAGCCCCAGTCCGGTACATGCTCCGGCACAAATGGTATTCGAGCTGGTTACAAAAGGGTACGAACCAAAATCAATATCAAGCAGGGTTCCCTGGGCACCTTCTGCCAATACTGTTTTGCCTTCTTTTAGGGCATCGTTAATCATGTGCTCGCTGTCAACCAGCTGGAACGATTTCAGCACTTCAACGCCTTCAAACCACTCTTTTTCACATTCGTTAAGCATTTCCTCGTAATCGTATTTGAAAAATTCGCTTAACATTACTTTGTGGTTGTTGATGCGGGTGGTATATTTTTCCTCAAAACCGTGCACTAAATCGCCAACGCGCAGGCCATCGCGGCCAATTTTATCTTTATAAGTTGGCCCAATTCCTTTAAGAGTTGAACCAATTTTTGTATCACCTTTCTTTTGCTCGGAAGCTGCATCCAGAATTTTGTGTGTGGGCAGAATCATGTGTGCTTTTTTCGAGATAAACAGGTTTTTTGATATGTCGACACCTATTTTGCTCAACGACTCGATTTCTTTTTTAAAAACCATTGGGTCGATAACCACACCGTTGCCAATAATGTTTATTTTATCGCCACGGAAAATGCCGGAAGGAATGGTGTGCAAAACGTGTTTTATATTGTTGAATTCAAGGGTGTGACCGGCGTTTGGCCCTCCCTGAAAACGAGCTATTACATCGTACTCCGGAGTAAATACGTCAACAATTTTACCTTTTCCCTCGTCGCCCCATTGCAGGCCCAACAATACATCTACCTTCATTTTGAGTTTTGATTTTTATTATTCATGCAAAACCGCGAAAACTTAATCATTTTAGATTAACCTTTCACGGCTTTCAAATTAAGCAGTTAAAAGTACTAAATATTTTAATTCATGGAAGTAAAATCTCGGTACTCTGCCCTTATTTTATAATCTGTTAAGAATGAAATCTTTATTCTTTGTTGGTGCTTTCGCCATAAATGTATAAGGTGTGGTGCGAAAGTTTAAAGTTATTTTTATTACAGGCATCTTCAATAATTTCCCTTATACGCGGATCATAAAACTCCACTACGGTTCCATTGCTGGTATCGATTAAATGATCATGTTGAAGCGTGGCAAAAGCTTTCTCGAACTGGGCAATATTTTTGCCAAATTGGTGTTTCACCACCAGCTTGCAATCCAGCAACAAATCAATGGTGTTGTAAAGTGTGGCTCTGCTAACCCGGTAGTTGTTGTTCTTCATCGAGATGTACAACGATTCGATATCAAAATGGCCTTCGCGACAATATATTTCATCAAGAATTGCAAATCTTTCCGGTGTTTTCCGGTGCCCGTTTTTCTCAAGATACTCGGTAAACATATTCCTTACCGTTTCCCTGGTTTTGTGGTTATTCATAATTAAACCAATTTTAAATAGGCCAAAAATAGAAATTTTTTTTATTTTTTTAGAATGAATTTAAATTATTCATCAAGGTTTTCAACCCTGCTTACGTTGTCAATTCCTTTGATTGTTTTAAGTTTCGATATAAGGTTATTTAAGTCGTTGGTATTGTGGATGTAAAGGAATAGATCGCCCATAAATATTCCATCATGAGTTTCGAATTTTACCGAACGCATATTAATGTTATGGCCTTTAGAAATAACGGTGGTTACCTCGTTCACAATTCCCATCCTGTCGAATCCTTGCAGGTTTAAACGGGTAAGGTACGACTGGCGCTTGAATTTGGTCCATTCAACCTGAATGATTTTTTCGCCCTGGTTAGCAATAAATTTACCGAGTTCGCTGCATTTAACCTTATGTATAATTAAATGGTTGTCGGTGCTTAAGTAGCCAACTACAGGTTCTCCGGGAATGGGATTGCAACACTTTGCCAGCGAGAAATTAATATTGTCCTGGTTTTCTTTTAACAAAAAAGGCTTTTTCTTATCAATTTTTTGGTGCTCTTCTTCTTCTTCCTCGTTCTGCCTTTTTTTGTTTCCTGTACCAAAGGTGATGTTCCAGTATTTTACCAGTTTATTCTCCGATTTTTTTCCAATGATATTTTTTACATCATTGAGTTCGAGGAATCCCATGCCAACCTCAGAGTAGAGCTGTTCCTTGTTGTTGAGGTTAAAATGGGCCGTTAATTTTTTCAGGTTATTCGAGGTGAGTGGGGCATTTATTTCTTTAAAAACCTGTTCAATTATCTCTTTACCCTTTTCGGTGTGTTTGCTTTTTTCGAGACGGAATACATTCTTTATTTTACCCCTGGCCTTAGCCGAAGCTGAAAATTTTAACCATTCTAATTTTGGCGTTTGGTTTTCCGAAGTCAGAATTTCAATTTGGTCGCCATTTTCAAGTACATGGCTGATGGGCACAAGTTTGGTGTTAATTTTCGCTCCAATGCATTTATTGCCCAGTTCGGTGTGGATTTCGTAGGCAAAGTCAATAACTGTTGACCCCAAAGGCAGCGAAAACAAGTCGCCTTTGGGTGTAAACACATTAATTTCTGATGAAAATAAGTTCAGTTTAAAGTCGTCCAGAAATTCAAAGGCATCGGAGTCGGTACTTTGTAATAATTCGCGTATTTGTTCAATCCAGGGATCCAGCTCATTTTCAAAGTTCCGAATGTCTTTGTAGCGGTAATGTGCTGCAAAACCATGTTCGGCTACATCATCCATTCGGTCGGTTCGTATCTGAATTTCCACCCAATGGCCTTGTGGCCCCATAACAGTAACATGCAACGATTCGTAGCCGTTGGCCTTTGGCATTGTAATCCAGTCGCGAATACGGTCGGGCTTGGGCTTGTATATGTCGGTAACAATCGATAGTACATCAAAACATTGTCGTTTTTCTGATATTCCTTTTTTTGAATTAACGATAATTCGGATCGCCAAAATGTCGTATACTTCGTTGAAGGCCACCGATTTTTTTTGCATTTTTTGCCAGATGGAGTAGCAGGTTTTCAGCCGGTGGGTAACATTACAATCAACGCCTTCATCTTTAAGTTTCTGGATAATGGGTTGTGTAAATTCATGGACCAGGTAGTTTCGTTTTTCTTCCTGGTTATGCAGCATATACTGGATTTGTTTATATTCTTCCGGATGTTTGTGTTTGAAACTCAGGTCTTCAAGGTCGCTTTTAATGGCATGCAAACCCAGGCGGTGTGCCAGTGGTACGTACAAAAACAAGGTTTCTCCGGCAATCTTAATTTTTTTGTGCGCCGGCATGGAGTCGAGTGTACGCATATTATGCAAACGGTCAGCAATTTTAATCAGAATTACCCGCACATCGTCCGACAAGGTCATTAACATCTTTTTCAGGGTGAGGGCATGTTTTGCATCAAAGTCGCCCGACAGTTTGGTTAGCCCGTCAACAATGCGCGACACCCGCGTTCCAAACATGTTTTCAATATCCGATAAACGATAATCGGTATCTTCAACAACATCGTGCAACAAAGCTGCAACAATTGATGTGGCTCCAAGCCCTAAATCAACCGCAACAATTCGTGCCACAGAGATCGGATGGATAATAAACGGTTCGCCCGATTTTCGTTTAATACCATGGTGTGCCGCATTCGAAAACCGGAATGCCTTTTCGATTCGGGCAAGCCGTCCTTCATCAAACTTATCCTTAATCACTTTAAGGAAATCCTGATAACGGTCTTCAATCTGCCTTATTTCTGCTTTTGTAAAATGTTGCACCTTTTGCTTGTCTGAACTTTATTCGAAACCTGTCTGTAATAAATTTTGAATATATAAATTCTTTCCAATCCCTGCTCTTTGTCCGGCCAAAATATCTCTTTTTTTATCTCCGATCAACACAGATTTAACAGGACTAATATTAAATTGTTCTATGGCCAGGTTAAGCATGCCCGGATTTGGTTTGCGACAATTACATTCGCCTGTAATTGACGGGTGATGCGGGCAATGATAGACTTTTGTTATGTGAATTCCTTGTTTTTCAAGCTGTTGAAGCATCCATTCGGTTAAGTGTTTAAAATCTGTTTCGGTGTAGTATTTTCGGGCAATACCCGATTGATTGGTAACAATAAATAACAGAAAACCTTTATCCTGATAGCGTTTGAGTAGTTCAAAAATTCCGGGAATGAATTCAAAATCTTCAATTTTGTACACATAATTCTTTTCAATGTTTATGGTTCCATCGCGATCGAGAAAAAGAGCCTTATTTTCATTTTTAGTGTTCATCTCCAAAAAGAGCTTTTTCAACTTTCTCGCAAATAATATGGCCCAATAGCAGGTGAATTTCTTGAATGCGCGGTACATTTTCTGAAGGCACCTTGATTATAAAATCGCTGAGTGCATCTAAAGCTCCTCCGGTTTTGCCGGTTAAGGCTACAGTTGTTAATCCTTTTGTTTGGGCAGTTTTAAATGCGTTTACAATATTTTCTGAAGTTCCGGAGGTAGATAAGCCAATTAAAATATCGCCTTTACAACCAAAGCCATCAATGTGGCGGCTATACACTTGCGTAAAATCATAATCGTTTGATACTGCGGTAACAAACGAGGAGTTAACATGGCAGGCTTCTGCCGGAATTGGCCGGCGCTCGAAATTAAATTTGCCTGATAGTTCGGCAGCCAAATGTTGTGCTTCGGCAGCACTGCCTCCGTTGCCGCAAAAAATGGTTTTGTTTCCTGTTTTATAGGCATTTATAATAGTGGTAGTTACCTGGTCTAAGGTGGCTGTAATTTGCTTGTCGGCAAGCACACGTTCGCAAAGTACCGACAATTCTTTAATCTGTTCAGCTGTTTTACACATCAAAAGTTTCTTTAAGCTTGTTGAGTACAAATTTATCAATTGGAAAAGTAATATCGCTCTCTTTCAGGTCTTTTATTTTTTCCCACCGGAAGCTTTGTTGTTCTGCACCTTCTATCTCAAAATCAAAAGCTTTGTTTGTAATTCGAAACTTCAGAGGGGCATGCAAATCAGCCAAAAAGTAGATGCTAATTAGCTGGGCATTTTCGAAATAGAGTGCTTTCTGATAAAAGTCGGTGGTGTAAAAATGCCGAATGTTTTTTAGTTGCTGGCCATTACATTCCTCTTCAAATTCGCGTTTAAGTCCATCAATTAATCCTTCGCCAAACTCTAAGCCACCACCCGGGAATTTGGTCATTTTGGTGTTCAGTACAAACTCGTCAGATAACAGGATTTCGTTTTTGTTGTTTACAATTAATCCGTAAACCCGTATAATAAATTGTCCCATATTAGCCTAATTGTGATGTAATAAAGTTGATGATTTCTCGTGTGTCTGTTGGCTCAAACCAGTTAACTGTTTCGTCGCGCCGAAACCATGTAATTTGTTTGCGGGCGTATCTTCGCGAGTTACGTTTAATTAATTCAACTGCATTGTCGCGTGTAATTTTACCATCAAAAAAAGCAAATAATTCGCGGTAACCAACCGTATTTAAAGAGTTCCATTCTTTTTTAGGATATACTCGCCGGGCTTCTTTTTCCAGGCCAGCCTCCATCATTTTATCTACCCGCAGGTTTATTCTGTTGTGAAGCACGTCGCGCTCGCAGTTTAAGGCAATTTTTATAATGTTGAAATGCCGCTTTTTTTTGGTATTTAAACGAAACGACGAATAAGGTTTACCCGTTTGAATACTAATTTCAAGCGCATGAATAATGCGATTTGGATTTTTTAAATCAACCGTTTTATAGTACTCCGGGTCAAGTTTTTTTAGTTGAAGCCGTAAACTTTCCAGACCTTCATCGGCAAGTTGCTTTTTAAGTGCTGCCCGAATTTCCGGATCGGCATCAGGCATTATGTCTATTCCTTTGCAAATGGCATCAATATAAAGCATTGAACCACCCACCAACAAAAGAATATCTTTTTTTTGAAATAATTGCTCAATCCGTTCAAGTGCTTCCGATTCGTAGCGGCTTGCGTTGTAGTTTTCTTCAACCGAGTGGCTGTGAATAAAATGATGTTTTACGGTGGCAAGTTCGCTTGCTGAGGGTACGGCCGTGCCAATACTCAATTCTTTAAAAATTTGTCGCGAATCGGCTGATACTATTTCTGTATTAAAATGCTGGGCAAGTTTTATGCTTAAATCGGTTTTTCCAATTCCGGTTGGGCCGGTTATTACAACAAGAGTTTTTGGCATGTATTCACGTTTTACCGCAAATTAATGACAAAAAAAAGACTGTTCAAAATATCAAACAGTCTTGGAATTTCTTAAAACATGGATTAAACGTTTTTCCTCATTGATCAGAAATCGTCCATTTCGCCAAAGATTTCAGTGTAATCATCAAGTTCTCCAAAATCCATATAAACTTCTTCCTCCTGGAGTGAACCAGTTTCAAGTTCAACTTCTTCTTCTCCTAAAACCTGAACGGGGGAATCGCCTTGTTTTAAAGCGACTAATGGTTCATTAAGATTTTTTCCCATAATTATTCCAGTTAGTTCTATAAAAAAAGACCTGTCGTTCAAAAAATCGAATGTATAAATAAGATGTTGCCCAACATTTTGCAACAAATCGTGCAGCTTTGTTTTTTGCATAATATAGTAGGCTGCACCGTTTATACCTAAGTCTAACATCGAAATCTCAACCAGCTTTCGCCATCTATTGTTCGAAACAAAAAATGAGGCCAGTTGGTGTGACTCAAAACCAACACTTTTCTGTATAATGCTATGAAAATCGAAAAATGAATGTTTCTCATCCAGAGCAACTTCCAGACGGAAGTTTTGGGTTTCTTGTGAAATAATTTGAAATTGGTATATCATAACTTCACGTTGAATGAAGTTCAAATTTTAAAGGAATTTTTGCAAATTCCAAGAATAATTCAGCTGGAAAAATTGAAAATATCTATCAAAAATCACTTTTTCTGACTTTAGGTAATTGCTTAACAAAATGTCAAACGGTTGGTTTTTAAACTATTTCAAGCGATTTTTGCACGATTTTTTTAAGCGATTAAAAAGACAAATGTTGAGCAATTAAAAAATGTTAAAAAATTTTAAGTCAGGAAAAATCGAACAATCGTGTTCGTTGTTCAGCTTGTCGAAATCTTTGGTGTTTCTAGCCTAAAGGCTTTGCTGCACGCAGCATCTGGCGTTTTCCGGGAGGCCCTGGCAGCCGTTCTGTTAAATATCCTGATCGTTCCAGGCGTCTACGGATTTCCCCTTTTGCACTATAGGTTACCAAAATTGAGTTAGCCGCACTGTGTTCAAAAAGTGTTTTAAAAATCAACTCATCCCACATTTCCGGTTGCTTGTCGGGGCCAAATGCATCAAAATATATTACATCTGCCGGTGGTAGCTCAGTAAAGGAGAAGGTGGTTACATCTACTTTAATTTTTAAAAGATTGAAGTAGGGAGTAATGCTTGTTTTAATATTCCAGGGGACCTCATGTAATTTTGTAAAAACCTGTTGCGCATCCGCTGAAATTAAATCTCCATAATTTAATTTCTCCATTTCATTTGGGGTTATTGGATATTTCTCCAGTGTTATGTAGGTAGTTGGTTTTTGCAAGGAATTGGAATGCAGTGCGGTAATAAGGGCGTTTAACCCGGTACCAAATCCAATTTCTAAAACTACCGGATTTATTGCTTTACTATACAGATAACCCCGTTCGAGGTATACGTAGCGCGATTCTGTTAGTGCTCCGTTAACCGAATGATATTGTTCGTCCATTTCGGGAATAAAAAGCGTTTTAGAACCATCGCCGGTGTTTATTATTTTTCTTTGCATGTTTTAGTAATTTTTTTTTGCTTTAAGGCTTTAGTATGCTAAAAAGCAGGCAATAAAATGTACTTTCCGTTTTTAAAAACCTATTTTTACCGGCCAAAATTAGAAAAAACTATGTTGGTACGTTTATTCAACGAAAATCCTAATCCCCGAGAGATCAGAAAAGTTGTTGATGTGTTACGTGGAGGAGGGGTTATTGTTTACCCAACCGATACCGTTTATGGATTGGGATGCGATATTACCAACCAGAAAGCAGTTGAAAAAGTGGCTCGTTACAAAGGCATACAGGTAGAAAAAAGTAATTTCTCGTTTATTTGCAGCGATTTTAGTCATTTGTCGGATTACACCAAACCCATACCGAATCATATTTTTAAACTGATAAGAAAGAACCTGCCGGGACCTTTTACTTTTATTTTAGAGGCAAACAATAAAGTACCGAAGTATTTTAAAGGAAAGAAAAAGACGGTTGGCATTCGAATTCCGGATAATAATATTATTCGCGAGATTGTTTGCGAGCTGGGTAACCCGATTTTATCTTCGTCGGTACACGACGATGATGAAATATTAGAGTATACAACCGATCCTGAGTTGATTTACGAGAAATTTGCCGATGTGGCAGATCTGGTTATTGATGGCGGCTACGGAGAACTGGTGCCTTCAACAATAATTGATTGTACTACCGACGAACCAACAATAACAAGACAGGGCAAAGGCGAACTGGAGTATTAAATGCGCTTATTCTTTCCAGAATGATGGCGAGAAAAGAACGAGCACGGTAAATAATTCAAGCCTTCCCAACAGCATCAGAAAAGATAAGAACCATTTACCAACAGGTTTAATGTGGTAAAAATTTTCTGCCGGGCCAACACTCCCAAGTCCAGGACCAATATTACCCAAACAGGTTGCAACAGCACCCATCGATGATTCCATGTCGGGTTCAATTAAGGTAAATATAACCGTGCTAAAGGCAAAAATTACAAAGTAAATCATGAAGAAAGCCAATACATTGGTTACAATTTTGGCATCAACCGAGTGCTTGTTAAAACGAACAGGAATAATTGCATTGGGATGAACCAGGCGTTTTAGTTCGTAATAACCATTTTTTAGCAGCACTACTATTCGCATAATTTTTATGCCACCACCTGTTGAACCCGCAGAGCCCCCAAAAAAGAACAACAGAAAAATGAGCATGGTAAGAACCGGCGCCCATGTGAGGTAATCGGCAGTTGCATAACCCGTTGTTGTAATAATTGTTATTACCTGAAACAATGCATCGCGAAAGGCCTTTTCAACCCCAAGTTGGGTAGTTATTAGCAGGCCAATAAATATTAAAGCGGTAAAGCCGAGCGTAAAAAAACTATAATATTTAAATTCTTCGTCTTTATAAGCCACTGAAAATTTACCTTTTATGGCAAAGTAGGAAAGAGTGAAGTTTGTTCCGGCCAGGAACATAAAAATGATTATAACATATTGTATAAACGGCGATGGCCAATGCGCAATACTGGCTTGTTTTGTAGAAAAACCTCCGGTGGCCATTGTGGTAAACGAGTGACATATTGCATCAAAAAACGACATTCCTCCAATCCACAAAAGTAGTGTTTCGGCAATAGTAAAAGCCAGGTAAATTACCCAGAGCGTTTTGGCTGTTTGCTTAATCCTTGGACTTATTTTATCGGGTGTAGGCCCAGGCACCTCGGCCATAAAAAGCTGCATACCCCCAATTCCAAATACCGGTAGAATGGCAAGAGACAAGACAATGATTCCCATGCCTCCGAGCCACTGGGTAATGCTGCGCCAAAAAAGCATACCATGTGGTAATGCTTCAATATCGTTTAAAATGGATGAGCCGGTTGTTGTAAATCCGGAAATTGTTTCAAAAAAGGCGTCGGTAAAACTCGGAATAGAACCACTTATAATGTAGGGCAGACTGCCAAAAAACGAAAAAACAATCCATACCATGGAAACGATTATGAATCCTTCGCGTTTTCCTATTTCTTTTTTTGCTTTTGTGGTTCCAACGGCGATAGCACCTCCAATGGCAAGGTTAATTCCGGCTGAGATCAGGAATGCAAGAATATCCGATTCACCATAAATAAGAGCAACCAGCAGGGCAATGCACATGGCAATACCTTCAACAATTAGCAGAAAACCGAGTACTCTGAAAATGATTTTTAAATTCATGTTCTGGCTGTTTACTTCTATTTGAAGAATCGTTCCAGTTTTTTTATTCCTGATGGCAAAGTGAACACCACCACTTTGTCGCCTTCCTGAATCTGGGTGTACCCATGGGCAATATATCCCATGTTTCCGCGAATTACGCCCCCTATTTTTGCTTCCGTTGGAAAATCAAGATCCTTTATCGGTTTCTGGGTAATTCGGGCACCGGGTTTGGCAATAAATTCAAAAACTTCAGCATCTGATGCCGTCAGGCATTTTACTTTTGAAATTTCGGCATTTAAAGTAAAGCGATAAATATAGCCTGCAGCAATAAGCTTTTTATTGAAAATACTACCAATGTCCATATTGTCGGCCAGGTTCATATAAGCGAGGTTTTCAACTTCAGCAACAGTTCGGCGTACACCAAATGTTTTTGCCAGGTGACAACCTAAAATATTTGTTTCCGAATTTCCGGTGGTGGCAACAAAAGCATCCATTTTTTCAATGCCTTCTTCACGAAGTAGGTTGAGATTACGCCCGTCGCCATTAATTACCAGAACTTTTTCAAATTTATCAGCGATTTTTTCGCATTTTTTGCGGTCACCTTCAATAATTTTTATTCGATAATTTTCGCCGAGTTTCTCTACCGCCTTTTGGGCAATTCGACTTCCTCCCAAAAACATTATGTTTTTAACTTCGAACAGTTTCTTGCCGGTAAGTTCGTATACGTTATTTTGTTCGGCCGGTGTGGTAACAAAAAATACGATGTCACCATTTTTTATAAAATCATTACCGTTCGGAATAATCGTTTCATTATCGCGGTTTATGGCAACAACCAGCAGGTGTTGGTTTTCCTGCGAGAGTTCTTCAAAGGTTTTATTAAGTACCGGGGCATTTTCGCGAACTTTAATCCCCATCATAATCAGTTTCCCGTTTGAGAACTCGATGAGCTGTCGTGTTGCTGTTTGTTTTACCGATGCAACGATCTCTTTTGCGGCCAGGCTCTCGGGATAAATAAGCTCGTTAATACCAAGATTATTTAGTTTGGCCCTGTATCTTTCCTGAAGATATTCTGAGTTGTTAATTCGTGCAATTGTGCGACTTACTCCTAAATATGAAGCCATAGAGCAGGCCAACACGTTCCGTTCTTCGAAAGGGGTAACTGCAATAAATAAATCGGATTTTGCAAGATCAGTACTTTTTAAGTCCTGAAAAGAGTGAGCCGACCCTGTTACTGCCATCAAATCTACCTCGTTACTAATCTTCGATAATTTCTCTGGCGAATCGTCTAACAGGGTTATGTCGTGATTTTCATTGGTTAACATTCGTGCTAAATGCGTACCAACTTCACCTGCACCCGCAATAACAACTTTCATCTGTCTGTATTATTTAATAGAGCAAAATAATGCATTCTGTTTTTAAACTCCATTTAAAATTGACTTTAATTAGTGGCTTCCAACATTAAATTAACATACTAAATTACGAATTGTCGCATGTAATTTTCGGGAAATTAGCAAAATAATCCAACAGGTTTTGTTCTTATTTTGCAAAATGGTGGTATTTGCGTGCTTTTTACCAATGGATGGTAAATGCTCCCTGGCTGTATAAACTATGTTTGTAGTTTTGTTGAGTATTTACCGAAGATGACGGGTAGTAGTAAATAGCCGTTTGATGGACTTTCTTTTTATCTTGATGAGGCGTTAGCGCTGATTGGTAAAATGTTAGGGATGGCATATCCCTTTTTGGAGTTGTCGTGTTTTGCTGGATAAACAATATTTTTTTTCCTTCAAAAACCAATAGCTCTTTTTGAATGCATAAATGATTGTCGAGGTAGTTGGTTTTGGGTGTTAGAAATGTAATTTTTTTCAGTCTTTTTTTTCGTTTAATGTTTTGAAGAGCGAAAAAACGGTAATCGTCGGTAGATATTGAGTCGTAGGAAACAACATACATCTGATTTGATGTGATGAAACAAGCGGTTGTTTCTTTTACATTCAGTACAATTATTTCTCGTGTATGCATTTGGTTGTATTGTGTGTAAAGAACAGATAAAACCAGCAGGAAACTACCGGCCAATGCCGATTTAAGAAAAACTGCTTTGCCCTGCGCTATTAAAAACAATAACGATACTAAAATGAAAATTACCAGCACTAAATCTGTTTTATGAAGCACCAGCTCAACTGTTGAAAATGGAGCAGTTTCGAGTGTCGAAAGTACAAAGAATACACTTTTGATAATCCATTTAATTATAAAAGATATGGCAGCACCGACCCACGGAAGAGAGGATAAAATAAGCAACGATAACCCCAAAGGGATAAGCACTGTGGCGGCCGGAATTACGATCAGGTTACTGATTAAAAAATAGGTGGGAAACTGGTTAAAATAGTATGCCGATAAAGGGAAGGTTGCTATTTGAGCAGCAATGGAAACAGTGGCAAGGTTCCAGAAAAAGAGAAGGATTTTGTTTTTTACCTGCCACAGACCTGCAATTTTTGGTTGCAAATACACGATTCCGAAAACAGCTGAGTACGACAGTTGAAAACCAACTTCAAAAAGATTATTCGGGTTGATAAGCAAAAGTAAAAATGCCGAGGCGGCCAACGAATTATAAATATTGGCACGACGATTTATATTGGATGCAAGAATTATAAGGCTGAACATGGTGCATGCACGCATTACCGAAGGCGATAAACCTGTTATAAACGCATAAGCCCATAAAAAGCTAATGCTTGCAACTACATATACATATTTTCCCAAACGTCTTTTTTGTAAAAAACCAAACAAATAAGAGAATACAAAAAACAGGATTCCCACGTGCAAACCCGAAACTGCAAGCACATGCATGGCACCTGCAGACGAGAAAATGTGTTTGGTTTCCCGGTCCAAATCTCTTTTGTACCCAAGGGTTAGTGCTGATAAGATTTCGGTTTCCTGTTTCCCGATGTTCTGGGAATGGTAGATTTTGAGCAGTTTGTTACGCACTTTTTCTGCTAAAATAGCTCGTGATTGTTGCTTGAAACCACTTATGGTGTAGCTGTCCTGATTTAAATAAACTTGCCTGTAAACCTGTTTTCTTTCCAGGTATTTTTTATAATCAAATTCATATGGATTGCCCCGGTTCTCAATAGCATTGGGGTGTTGCCTGAAAATAATCTGCATTCCAGGTTGCAGATTTTCTGCTTTCTTCGTTTTCTCAAAGTATACCAATAACTTTTCACGAGCTGTAAATAATGAATCATTAATCAAAATGTTGTTAATGGTAAGCAGGCTTTTAAAAGAGTTGTTTTTTTCTTGCGGGGCTTCTTGTATTGTTGCAATATAGGCTTCGGCTTTCGGTGCAGTTTGTTTTGCCAGGTGCGTATTGAAAGCTATCGCTCCAAGTAGGATAAATATAATAAATGAAAGTCCACCAAATAAAGTTACAACATAAAACCGGTACCATTTATTTAAGAAGCTAAGTACACCAATTATGCTCAATGCCAGTAATACAGCAATTGTTGTATTGATGCTGATTGCAGATGCCAAAAATACACCAAGGGCAAATGCCGCGGCGATTCGTAAAAAGGGTATTTTATTAAATGTGTTTTCCAAATCTTTCGCTTGAAGGATTAACTTTCAAACGAAAATAATGGAGTAAGGTTACATTTATTTCGGAATTCTTATCCGATAGTGTGGTTGCACCTTCCCTTTCGAGATAGCAAGTAATTTTCCCTTTAAGAGCCTCTTGCGTAGCGGCGATAAATGGTCAACAAATAAAATACCTTCTAAATGGTCGTATTCGTGTTGTATTACCCGGCCCGCGAAGCCTTTGAATGTTTCAAGGTGTTCGGTAAAGTTTTCGTCCTGGTACTTAAGGGTTACTTCATCTGGGCGGCTCACATCTTCCCTAATTTCGGGTAAGCTAAGGCAACCTTCGTTCATGGTCCATTCATCGCCCTTCGTTTCAATAATTTGTGGATTTATAAAAACTTTCTTGAAATTTTCCAATTCAGGTTCTTGGTCGGCGCCTGCCGATGCATCGATAACAAACATACGGATTGGCATGCCAACTTGTGGCGCGGCTAAACCAACACCGTCAGAGTAATACATGGTTTCCCACATATTGTCGATAATCTCTTCAAGTTTTGGATGCTCTTTTTCAATCACTGTGGCTTTTTTTCTTAAAACCGGGTCGCCGTATACTGTAATCGGATATTTCATGTAGTTAAATGCTTTATCGTTTATTTTATTTTGCGAAACTTTTGCCTGTCGTAATCAGATTAATTCCTTTCAGTTTCACCTCAATAAATTTCTTTTTTGTTCTAAATAATTTTGAAGAATAATTGTTGCACTTATGGCATCAATTAATGCTTTATCTTGTCTTTTTTGCTTCTTTAGTCCGCCATCAATCATGGTTTGAAATGCCATTTTCGATGTAAAACGTTCGTCGTAAATCTCCAATTTAATTTCCGGATATTTCTGTTGAAATCTTTTTAAAAACGGATTGATAAACCTAACAGATTCCGAGGCCTGGTTGTTCATCTGTTTAGGGTAGCCAACAACCACAGCCTCAACCTTTTCTTTCGAAAAATACTCCGTAAGGAAATCCCAAATGGTGTGTGTGGCAATTGTTGTTAAGCGGTTGGCAATTATTTGTTCCGGATCGGTAACTGCCAGTCCGGTTCTTTTTTTTCCGTAATCAATTGATAATATCCGGGCCATAGTTTTTATTAAAAATCGGTGCAAAAGTAGAGAGAATTGCTCAGAAAAAAAAGCAACACCCCTATAGTTTAAATGTTGTGGTAATTTGCAGGTTTTAAAGTACTTGCATTTTTGGCACACGCTTTGCATTTATCTGGGTAGATATCGATTTTTATTTGGCGCCAACAGAGCAAAGCAAACAAATTGTTGAATTTTAAAGTCTATTGTCATGAAAGCAACAACATTTAAATTGTTTGCCACGATGATTACTCTGGCGGCAATTACAATTATAACAACAACTCCGGCTGAAGCACAACGACGGTCAACTTCAAGAAGTGCTGAAAATCATAAAACGACAAGCAGGAGCAATAAAAAAGAGTTAAAAACGAAAAGTGCCACAAAAAGCTACCGGCACTCAACTCCTTCAAGATCAGAAAGCAAAGTTCGGTCTTCCGGTGCATCAAAACGATCAGGCTATGCAACGCGTTCGCAGTCGGCAAGCAGGTCAGACGGTAAGTCTCGAAACATCGAGCGAAAAACCACACCACAACGCAGCACAAACAGGGGTGTTGACTTAAAAAGCCGAAATTATAGTAACGGAGGAAGAACAAACAGTGCTACTGCCAACCGGCAAAAAACGGCCACTGGCAATAGTGAGTCCCGAAAAACATACGCAACTACCAGGAAGCCTGCAACGAGTAGTTCAAACGTGCGTAGAACAACCGGAACCCGCACCTCCGATTCGCAGCGTTACTATCATGTTGATAAGAATGATAAGCGATACACGCCAAACAGAAACTATAAGGGGAGTAAACAGTATTGGAGTGGAAATAAGCGCTCGCGCGAGATGAATTACAACTATAAAAACAAAAAGTATTACTCGCATTATAACTATCATAAAAAAGCGCATTGGGACCGAGGTTGGGAACGATACAGATGGAATCACAACAGCTGGCTCGATTACTACAACGGGTATCATCCATACGCCTACCGCTATCATAAGCACTATTATTACCACAACCATTACGGACACGTTATTCGCAGGTTTGATTACCGTCCTTCGGTATTTGTCCACAATCATCATAATTACTATTGCTACGATGGCCATTTTTTCAGGTACAGAAGAGGGATTGGATACGTTTTAGTGAATATGCCTTTTGGATTTTCATTTAACTACCTGCCGCACGAATACGAACGGGTATATGTTAATGGTTACTTGTATTTCAGGGTAGGTAATTTGTTTTTTGAATCTACAAACCTGGGGTTTAGACTGGTTCATTACCCTGACCGGTATTATGCATACAACGATGACTATCATAACCGGGGGTACATTTTTGACGATGATTATTATTACGAGCCGTATTAGATAGACTAAACCTGTAGTTAATACTGTTTCTGCAGCACTGCCCGTTGTTATGAATTTAGCAGCGGGCAGTTTCATTGCAGAACTATAGTTGTTCAGCCGGATTTATTTTGAGAATATGTTATTGAAACTGTTTTTTAATCGAACATTTTCCCTATTTTTATTAATCCAAATACAAGGTTTATGAGTACTAAACTTAAACGAGATCAACTACCCAAAGAGAAAGCTGAAAATTGGAAAAATAACTTCAGAGACGAAGCAGAAGATACCTTTAACTTAAAGTTGGCTCCAATAATTTTACAAAAGGCAACCTACAAATCGCTCATTGGCGAAAATGAAAACCGAGTAAGGGTTTACTTAGGATTAGAAGAAACAACATCAGAAGGCAAATATGTTTTGTGTGCCTTTGCCGTTTCTTCTTTTTTATTGGGTAGCGGCGATGTGTATGCCGATTATGAAACTCCGGTGTATAAACTGGAGCCACAGAATATTGATTTCTCAGATAACACCCGTAAGGTAATAGAAAGTATTCGTTTATACCGCAAGTGGCGCGCAGGAGAAATTGATGCTGAAGCAAAAGGGGCTGAATACCGGCAGTATATTTATCCGAATGCCTATTTGCTTACCAAATTTGAGTTGCACGAACTGTTTAATGCCCAAAACCGGGAAGAGATTAAAATTGAATTTGGTATTCAGAAAACAATGGATGTAATTGTTAGTGCAGCATCCCTAAAAGCGTCTGAAAATAAAGATACAGAAGAATTTAATACTGCCGGTTTGTGTCCGCCGTATTGTGACGAACGGAGTATTTATAATTCCTAAACAATAGATTCAAATTTTTACATTTTTTGCATAATTACAATGGTTTTATGCACTGTTCACTAACATGAAGGTAGGATTACTTGATTTGTTTTATGAATCGCCGCGCTTAAAAGCAGCAAGAAAAACGAGTTTGCTTCGATTTTGATAAAAAAAGAGCCGCTTTGAAAAAAGCGGCTCTTGCATCTATATCTGAAAAAATTATTTCAAATTAGCTTGTGCAGCAGCTACACGTGCAATAGGTACACGGAATGGAGAACATGAAACGTAATCCAAACCTGTTCTGTGACAGAACTCAACTGATGATGGCTCACCACCGTGCTCACCACAAATTCCTAATTTAAGATCGCTGCGAACTGAACGACCTCTTTCTGCGGCTATCTCAACCAACTGGCCAACACCTGTTTGGTCAAGTGCTTCAAAAGGATCTTGCTTCAGAATACCTTTTTCAATGTAAATAGGTAAGAATTTAGCCGCATCATCGCGCGAGTAACCAAAGGTCATCTGTGTAAGGTCGTTGGTACCAAACGAGAAGAATTCAGCAGCTTCAGCAACTTCGTTGGCAGTTAATGCAGCACGAGGAATCTCAATCATTGTTCCGACCATGTAGTCTACCTCAACACCTTTTTCTGCCATCACCTCAGTTGCAACAGAACGGATAATTTCTTCCTGAATTTTGAATTCTTTCACAGTTCCGATAAGTGGAACCATAATTTCAGGTTTCGGATCTAATCCTTCTTTTTTCAAATCGCAAGCCGCTTCAATAATAGCGCGAGCCTGAGTTTCTGTAATTTCAGGATAAGTATTTCCTAGACGACATCCACGGTGACCCAACATGGGGTTAAATTCGTGCAGTCCTTCAACTTTTTCTTTAACTTCTTCAAAAGAAACACCTAGTTTCTCAGCCATCTCTTTTTGAGAAGCTTCATCGTTAGGAGTAAATTCGTGCAATGGTGGATCCAACAAGCGGATAGTTACACCAAATCCGTCCATCGCTTTCAAAATTCCGTAGAAGTCTTCGCGCTGGATTGGAAGCAATTTTGCCAAAGCAGCTTTGCGTCCTTCCACATCATTTGCAAGAATCATTTCACGCATTTTCCAAATACGGTCGCCTTCAAAGAACATGTGCTCTGTACGGCAAAGACCAATACCTTTTGCGCCAAATTCGCGTGCTGTTTCTGCATCGGCAGGAGAGTCTGCATTGGTACGAACATACATTCTTGTATTGTTTTCAGCCCATTGCATTACTTTTCCAAAGTCACCATCTAACGATGGAGTAATTGTAGCAACTTCACCATCGTAAACTTCTCCGGTTGATCCGTTCAACGAAATAAAATCACCTTCTTTGTATTCTTTGCTGCCAATTTTCATTGAAGTCATGGTAACAGTGATACCTGCAGCTGACGAAACACAACATTTACCCATACCACGTGCAACAACGGCAGCGTGAGAGGTCATACCACCTCGCTCAGTAAGAATACCTTCAGCAGCATACATTCCTGCCAGGTCTTCAGGTGAGGTTTCGCGACGAACTAAAATTACTTTGTTCCCTTTTTCTGCTAATTCAACAGCTCTGTCGGCCGAGAAAGCACAAATACCTGTTGCAGCACCCGGAGATGCAGGCAAACCTTTACTCAAAACAGTTGCACTTGCAATTGCTTCTTTGTCGAAAACAGGATGAAGTAATTCGTCCAGTTTGTTAGGCTCCTGACGCAGCAATGCAGTTTTTTCGTCAATCATACCTTCTTCAAGCATGTCAACAGCCATTTTTACCATGGCAGCACCGGTACGCTTACCGTTACGGGTTTGTAACATCCAAAGTTTACCATCCTGGATAGTGAACTCCATGTCCTGCATATCTTTGTAGTGGTTTTCCAGTTTTTGCTGAATATCGTTCAATTCGGCATAAACTTCCGGCATAGCTTCTTCCAACGATGGGAAAGTTGCTTTACGAACTTCTTCCGAAGTCCCGTTACGCTCGGCCCAACGACGCGATCCAATCAAGGTAATTTCCTGTGGCGTACGTACACCTGCAACAACATCTTCTCCCTGAGCATTAATCAGGTATTCGCCATTAAACAGGTTTTCGCCGGTAGCGGCATCACGCGAGAAGCAAACACCTGTGCCGGAAGTTTCGCCCATGTTACCATAAACCATGGCCTGAACGTTTACAGCAGTTCCCCATTCTTCAGGAATTTGTTCTTTTTGGCGGTAAAGAATAGCACGAGGCGTATTCCATGAATCGAATACCGCACAAACAGCACCCCAAAGCTGATCCCAAGGATTAGTAGGGAAGTCTTTTCCGGCTTTCTCTTTTACAATGGCTTTAAATTCTTCAACAATTGCTTTATAATCTTCAGCTGGAATTTCAGCATCAGTTTTATAACCTTTCTCGTCTTTTACTCTGTCCAGCACTTCTTCGAACGGATCGTGCTCGCCTTCTTCAGCTTCAACGCCCATAACAACATCGCCATACATTTGAATGAAACGACGGTACGAGTCGTAAGCAAATTGCTCGTTACCCGATTTCTCGGCCAAAATTTTAACAGCATCATCGTTCATACCAAGGTTCAATACGGTATTCATCATACCTGGCATAGAAACTCGTGCACCTGAACGAACTGAAAGCATCAATGGGAAAGCTTCGCCTTTTGTGCCAAACTTTGCATTCATTGCCACTTCGGTATCAGCAATAGCTTTTTCAACTTCAGCTTTTAGCATATCAATAACTGCATCTTTGCCTAGCTTGTTATATGCTGTACAAACTTCTGTAGTGATAGTAAATCCGGCAGGAACCGGAACACCGATCAGGTTCATCTCTGCTAGGTTTGCACCTTTTCCTCCAAGGAGGTTTTTCATGTCTGCTTTACCTTCTGCCTGTCCGGCACCGAAGGTATATACATGCTTTGTCATAAAATTGAAATTTTAGTTATAATATTAGAATATAAATCAAATTTTTAACGGGTCGCTAAAGTACGCTTATTTTTCCAATTTAGAAAGTTTTTGAAGTAGTTTGCGGCCTGTTTTTGAGGCTCGTACGATTTGGTATTCAGTTATTTCGCTATTTGTATGTTTATGCTATTGTTTAGTAGCATTTTGCTTGTTGGCTGGTGGCTGAAATGCATTAAAAAATAATTGTTAAATTTTAGTATATTTTAATTTCTGAAGGTGTACTTAACAATATTGAGATTTCAATGTAATGGTTGTTTGGCGTAGATGTTAACATTCTTTAACTTCCATTGATACGAGTTAACTAAAATCCACCGTATTTTTGAATTATAGAATTTGAATAGTTTAAGTGTTTTTTCATAGAGAATAGATTTGGTTAGGTTAGGAAACAGAGATGATGGAAGTTATCTCTGTTTTTTTATGCACTTAGGTGAGTCCTTGTTCAAAAATCCCATTTTGTAATCAACAGTTTTTGGATCAGTTAGAATTTCAGGTGGAGCAACTTATTTAATTAGCTTGCTATAATATGAAAGTCGAATCAATTAATAAGCTTAAACCCTCGCCGGGCAGGCCTTCATTTAGCTAAGGCTGATTTCCGCTGCGCTCCAATTCTCCTTAGATGAGAAACGAAGCAAAGAATCAAGTCAAAAATAACCCTTGTGTTTTT